>Ga0233435_1002751_pt1 | contig 14296 bp, 12 predicted proteins | sample SI_122_August201_3_FD_182735 | JGI IMG/M metagenome (GOLD analysis project Ga0233435, IMG submission 182735) | Seawater microbial communities from Saanich Inlet, British Columbia, Canada - SI_122_August2016_135_MG | ecosystem: Environmental > Aquatic > Marine > Inlet | place: Canada: British... | reverse complement strand
TATTAGCGCTCAATGCGTCGGTTGAAGCCGCTAGGGCAGGTGATCAAGGCAAAGGTTTTGCGGTGGTTGCGACTGAAGTGCGTAATTTGGCATTGAGAAGTAAAACAGCCTCAAAAGAAATTGCGGATTTAATCAAAGAAAGTCGTGAAAATGTTGTTAATGGTGGGCGCCTGGTTGATGAGTTTGATCAGGTTCTAAATGGTATTATGCGGTCTGTGAATCAAGTGAATAAAATTAATTATAGCGTTGCAGATGCCAGTAAAGAGCAACATAAAAGCATCAATGAAATGACGGAGCAGTTTGAGAAAATGGGGCAGACAACGGATGAGAATGCTTCTTTGGTAGGGCAAGTTGCCGTCAGTAGCAAAAAATTGGTGTCTAGTGCGATAACGTTGAGGGAGCAGATGGCCTTTTTTCAAATAGCGCCATCAGCAGTTTAACAAGGATATTTTGCGGTGAAGTTTTAATCTGATCATAGGAGGCGAGCAGAACAAGGCTCACCTCCTAAATTAGGCTTAATATGATCGCATCTGATCACACTGTAAGTTATCACCCGCAGCAACACCTAAGTTTTGCGTAATTGTTTGATAAAACCCAACCCGATCTTTGGTTTTGCCATTGTGAGGTTGGTTGCACTCTAAACCGCCATTAATCACGTTGATGGTCATGCCAAAGCCAGGCAATCGTCCTGCATTAACGTCTTCACTGCTTGGGACCCACTTGCCCGTCATTACGTCATGGTTAGACGGTTTAGGAGATTGCGTGGTCATCCAGAACCAAATAGCCGATCGAAAAGACAATACGCCATCTGTTGTGAGTAATTGAGGGTTGCTCAATAAGTCAATATCTAGCATCTCGCCCATTAACCCGTAGTTATAGTTCCAGCTTAACTGCATCGGGCCTCGACCGTGATACGTGTTTCCTGAGCTACAAAATGCACCATACTTGGCATTGGTTGAGTCACAGTAACCGGTGCAAGCACCACCCTCGCAGCCAACTTCCTCTTTAAAGTGTAAACCCCAAGTGTAACGTTGGTCACCGATTTCATAACCCCCCCCAACCGCCGGTTGTTTCATGTGCAATGTTCGCTAAAAAAGCGGCTAATTCTTGCTTTCGTTGGCTGAGTGATCCTTCGGTTAAGAAGTTTTCATAGTAACCTGTGGCTTCTTTTAATGCACTGTAGCTAAATAATGCATTTCTATTGGGAAAAAGTGCGTTAAATTCAGACTCAGACATTAAATCAGAAAAGCCTGAGTTGTTGCCACCTGTTTGATTATCTTGGTTGTCGTCCGTATCTGTCTCATCCGGTGTGTCGTCAGTTGGTTCTGGCTCTGAGTTGTCTGTTCCTTCGTCAATGGGGTTGGTCACTTCGACTTGTGGTGTATGGCCTAAACCTTCGTTCATTGCATTAAGAATTCGGCCATTATCGGCATCGATTTCCCAAGAAAATAAACCCGCCAAACCTAAATCACGAACATACTGTCCTTTCGCTCTGGTTGAACGCTGGTTGTCATATGTGATCAATACGCCAGTGCTGCTATTAAACACATATGGGGCTTCTGCGGCTTCATCATAACCATAAGTAAAGCCGTTGATGCCTTGGCCGGTACTGCCTAAATAGTTGTTCTCAATATCTCGGTAATCGAGTACACCAGCTTCCCAGGTGCCTTTTGCAGCGCCATGGCCAGTGCCTGTGAGCGGGTTGCCACCAGTCATATCTGTCACGCCTGTCCAGCCTCGGCCGTACATTGCGGTTCCTAATACGATTTTACCTGCAGGTACGCCGGCATCAATCATGCCTCGTACACCTTCGTCTGCACTGTACCCTTCAATTTTTGAATCTGCAGTGGGGTATAGTGCTGTTTGGTGACCCACGGTGCCATTCCATGCACCATAAAAATCATAGGTCATGGCAAAAAAGTAATCGACCGCTTCACTCGCTTGCACATAATTAACGTTGTCGATTTTACTTGGGCCAACACCAACCGCTGAGGTGAGTTGGTATTCTTTACCGGTTTCTTGCTCAAGGTCGTCTAGGGCTGCTCTTAACTCTGTCATTAAGTCTGCATAACCCTGTCGATCTTGTGATGAACCTTTGTTGGGGTTGGCACCTTCACCGCCTGGGAATTCCCAGTCAATATCGATGCCGCCAAAGAATTCATATTGTCGTAAAAAATCCATGCAAGAGGCGACAAAGGTCGCTCGTCTTGCTGGCACATTGGCAATATCAAAGAAGGGGTCAGAGAGCGTCCAGCCACCAATAGAAGGTAATATGGTGATGTCTGGGTTGGCTGCTTTTAACCGAGTCAATTGGCCAAAGTTACCACGAATGGGGTCATCCCATTTGTCTCCAGGGTAAGATTTTTCTAAAGAGGCAAAGCGGTCAACGATGGTCACCGTATCATCTGCTTTACTGGCGCACTCGGCGTTAATGGCTGTTTGTGCACCGGCTAATGCCGAGTCATTGTCTCCACAAATGGCGATAAAGCCATACAGTAAGTGCGTTAGGTTTTGGGCTGGGATTTTATCAACAGGGTAGTTACGACCATAAATGCCCCATTCAGCGAAATAGGTACCGACAATTTTCCCACTGGTGTTTTTATAAGGGACATTGAATTCGCCTAAATCTGTCGGTGTCGGTGCCGGTGCTGGGTCGACTTCAGGGTCTGGTGTCGGATCAGGATCGGGGGTTGGCTCTGGGTCTGGCGTTGGGGTGCTTGCAGAACCAATGTTGATACTGCGGCTTTCACTTAAGGTGCAGGAGTCGCCAGAGCACAATTCGATAACAAACGCGTGGTTGCCTTCATCTAGGTTGACGACGGTGCTGTCAGATTGTGCTTGTTGGCCATTGGTGGTTAGGTTTGCGCTGTGAATTCTGGTGCCGTTGTGTAAAAGTGCCCATGAATCACCATTGGTTCCCCACCACATATCCCATTTTACGGTTAATGCGCCTGCTTCAGCTGAATCGGGTAACCAGGCGATGGTTGGCTTGCTGGGTGCTAATGCGGGTGTGGTGTCAGGGGTATCATCTTCAACGGGGGTGTCTTCTGTTGGCGTATCTTCAACAGGGGTTTCAGGTTCTGCTGCATCACCTGCGACGACAATGCTTTTACGGTCTGTTTTACAGCCATCGCTATTACACAGATCCACTTCTAATGTTTGTTCTCCAGGTACTAAAGCCACTTGACAGCTACTGCTTTGTGCTTGGTTACCATTCGGTGACAGTTGTCCTGAGCACACTGACGCGCCATTTGAATACAGTGTCCAGTGGGTACCATTTTCTCCCCACCACATATTCCAGCTGACGGCGTGGTTGGCTGGTGCATCGAACTGGGTTGGCATCCAGTCAATGTGAGGCTGGCCTGGAGCTGCTGTTGCTGTGGCATGGAATCCGCTTAATAAAGTGCCGATCAGGAGAGGAAGCATTTGAATCTTTGGCATTGTGTGGCCCCTTTTAAAGTGTCTTGATGTCAGTGTCTTTATATTATTAATTTGGCATCCATTGGATGTCTGATGCGAATGATCGCAATTGTACGGGGGGCTGGGTATCCCATAAATAGGGGATTAAACGGATATTCAGTGGTTTATTGGTCGTTTTAGGGGCGAGTGGTCGTTTTTCATGGGCGAGCGGTGTAAAAACATTTGTAAGAATAGGATTACATTGAAGAGTTGACGGATTTTCTGGCAATGATTGCGGTTATTGAACTCTGATCAATTATTCAGTGCAATGTTTGGCAAAGGGCAGGTTGGCTAAGAAGTTAGGCTGAAGCGGTTGTTTGCTATGAGTTTGGGTGAACGTTTTGAAATCAATCAGCTTAAAAGCTGTGCTGGTGAGGTGTGGGGCGCAGCGTGGTAGGTTGTTGAGGGTCATGGGATACATTTGTAAAACAATCTGTGTGCCAAGTGATGGGGCGAAGTCAAACTGGTTGTAGTGATCGTATGCCAATAATAGGGCTATGCCACCCCCGATAAAGTGGCCGCCAACGGAGGCTGCTAATGTGCCTTGTTTAACCGCTTCAATCCCTTCATCCGACCAGTCCACTCCCCCTATAATGATGGCTGATTTTTTCTGTTGTTGGCTGGTCGCTTTGGCTGCGCCTAAAGACAGGCTATCACTTGCCGCCCAAATGATATTGCATTGTGGGTAGCGTTTGAGCAGTACTTTGGTTTTTTTGTAACCTTCCTCTGCTGTCCAGCTATTCGATCGGGTGACTTGGTGTAGTATTGCGGACTGTTTAGCTGCTGCTTGTTCTAACCCTGACATTCGTAGTTTTGCTGTGGATGAGTTGAAAGAGCCATTCAGGCCGATGATGTTAGCTGTGCCGCCTGCTGGCAGTTGTTTGATTAAGGTTGTTGCGAGCAAAGCGCCAGCCTGATGATCATTCGGTGAAAGGTGTGCTAACCAGTATTTGAACTGACCTCTAGGTAGACCAAATTGGCTTTTCTCTTGTGCCAGTATGTCACTGTTAAAAATAATGGCCTGCGTTTGGGATTGCTCAGCAAGTTGTAAAATTTTAAGTCCTGTTCCTTTTAAATTGATAAACAACAGGTAGTCGGGTTTATTGTTAAGGGCGGTTTCTGCCATTTTATAGTACTGAAAACGGTTGGTAATACCCGATTTTGGCATGTAATAAACCTGTAGGTTTATGCCTAATTGGTTGGCAGCTGCGCGCATGAACTGGGCGGTTTTTTCCCAAAATGGGTGACTGTCTGTTGCAGGGTTTAAGAACGCAATGTTGGGCTTAGCCCAAATCCCATTAGCAAAAAACAGGCAGAGAGTGAGCAGTAAAAACCTCATGTAGTATCTTCACCTAAGTGAATAATGCCCAGTTGAACGGCTTCAAATACGGCCTCGCTCCGTGATTTTACGGACAGTTTTCGATATATTTTTTTTGCATGTGAGGTAATGGTATGTACCGAGTTACCCATGACAGATGCGGTTTCTTTGTAAGAAAATCCTTTGGCTATGTACTCTAAAACGAGCTTTTCTCGGGTGGTGATGTTGGGTACCTCAACGCCAGGTATGATGGGTACTTCAGGTAAGGGTATGCTAAACCGTTTTAAGACATGTCTTGCAATCGCGGGGCTGAGCGGAGAGTGCCCTGCGACTAATTGCAGCACAGAGTCGGCAATAGATTCATTGGTTGCATCTTTTAATAAATAACCTGTTGCACCGGCTTCTAGTGCATTCATGACATTTTTTTCATCGGCAAAAATGGTGATGACCATAATTTCTGTGGAGGCTGAGTGCTGATGTGCATTTTTAATGAGATCAATGCCCGTGCCATCTGGCAGGCCAATGTCTGTCAACAAAACGTCCGGGTAGGCCTGTTCAAACTGAGCTAATGCTTGTTTGCAATTGCCCACACTGGCGATCAATGAGAGCTGTTCATGCTGCTCAATGGCATGGGAAAGCCGTTTTCGGGTGGGTGGATCGTCTTCAACGAGCATGACGCGAATGGGAGGCATATAAAAAAACCTGATTAACTTTATACATTAATCATAGCTGGTTGCCTGCATTTTGGCAGTTTTGTTCTAGACTTAAGATATCTAAGAATAACCAGAGAAGGTGAGTAGCAAATGTTCCATACCAAGATCATGAGTAAGATATTGATTTGTGAAGAAAATGATGACAGCTTGGTACGAATTAAAGACTTTTGTGAGTTAAATAACTTATACCCATTAAAAATGGCTGATGTCGGTAGTTTGGAAAAAGTGTTGTCTTCACACCTTGACCTTGGTGGTGTTTTTCTCTCGGAAAATTTTAGCCAGTTTGATGATGTCATTCAGCAATTTCACCATGTAAGAGCTGAGGTGCCTATATTTGTACTTCGCACCTGTAATGAACATTTATCCAGCACACTGGCTGACGGGGTGTCGGGTGAGTTTACCTTTGATACATTGGAAGAATTAAAAGCATTAATTGAAGAAACGATTTTTAGCATGGTGTACCCCGAGAAACTCATTACTCGGATGCGTGAAATATCCATGTCGATGCTAGAAAGTCAGTTTAAAAATACTAAAATCAACTGCGACTTGCCTTATTTGGTGCTGGATCACATGATTTTTGGCAAGTTACTCAGTATCATCCCGATTGAGAGTGATTGGTGCCGGGGGTATATGTCTTTACAGGCCGAAAAAGCACCTGTGAATGAGATGATTAAAGCGGGTAAAACGCATATATTAATGGATGAATTTGATGATGGCTTTCGGGGGGTGAGTAGTTTGGTTGGGGAGTTGACCAACTTGATTTGGGGTGGGATGAAAAATGAATTTTTTAATACCATATCAAACAGCAGCTTTAGAACCCAAGTGCCTATTTTAATTAACCATGATTTACAGCATATTTCATTTGGTTCTAAGTGCCCGCAATTGTGTTTCCGTTACGAATTGCAAAGTGAAAACATTCCGCCTATTGCAATTTATCAGAAATTTATTTTTAACTTAGAGTGGTCACCTGAGCGCTTTGTAGAGAGTGATGAGGCTGAGGAAGAATTGGTTGAATCTGGTGGTTTAGAGCTGTTTTAAATCAAGCCGTAGGTATGGCTAACTCTAAAGTAAGTTGGGTGCCATGTTGTTCTACTCCAGATACTAAATAGGGGCTACTCAGTTGGTAGCTTGCTTGAACCTTATCTGCTCGATAGGACATATTGCTTAACCCTCTACCATCGTAGTCATTATCTGCTGTAAAACCGACACCATTATCCGATATTTGTACGATTATTTTACTGTCCTGTAGGTTACAGCTTAAATTGAGGGTGTTTGCTTTACTGTGCTTCATGCTATTGGTCACAAATTCTTGTAAGATTCTCACCAGTTGTAAACGGGTGTCTGAGCTGTAGTGAATGTTATCTCCTGCTTGGTCCACTTGCCAGTTAAAGTGGATATTTTGTACCTCTAGCTGTGGCTCTATTCTGTTTCGGAACATACCAAGGCAGCTATTTAAATCATCGGCAGTGCTATCGAGTGAGTCAATAATTAAGCGCAAATCCGTCATGCTTGCACGGACTGCCTGCTCTATATCTGCTCGGCTATAGTGATCACAACTGACCATTGATAGGGTGGATATTAACAGGCCGCCAACACCATCATGCATGTCTCGCATAATACGCTCACGTTCTGCAGAAACCCCTTTTTCATGCTCTAAGGTGATGAGCTTTTTGAAAGAGGATTGAAGCTCATCATTGGCGGTCTCAAGTTCATTGGTGCGCTTTTGAACCTGTAGCTCTAAGTGGTTTTGATAGTTTTTTAAGGAGCGTTCCGCTTGGTCTCTTTGCTGTAGGGTGTTATCAAACTTATCTAATAAATGATTGATGGTATCAATCAGCTCTCCAATCTCATTGTGTTTGTTTTTATCTAATATTTCAATGCGGGTGTTGTACGCGGTGCTGGGATCTATTTGAGAAATACGCTGAATGATTTTGATTAGCGGTAACGTTAAGGTGATGTAAAAGGCGACTAAAAACAGTAAGGCCAGTAAGGTGTTACGAATGAAGCCACTACCAAATACTATGGCTGCTCGATGGAGCAATTTATCAATTAACACTAACTGACTGGCTTGGAGTTGTAGAATGCCAATTTTTTGCAGGCTTTCAGGGTCAATAATGGGGTGTTCGAATAGGATTGGGTTGAGATCTAAATACGCTGAAAACCAATATTCAGTCGTTATGGGGTGTTGATGCTGGGCGATGGTGGCTTTGTGTTGGTCTATTACAGCCGCAGACTCGACTGCGGGGTGGTGAAATAATCCTTTTAATACCGCATTTGCTAAGCCTTCATCAACATCTAGAATCGCTCTGGTCAAAGGGGACTCAAACATGCTTAAAGCTTGGCTTAGGTCTTGTTTTAATTGTGTTTGTTCGTCAAATGCATCGTATATAATTTGGCTGGTGCTAATGAGTAAACCAAGGCATAGCGCCAGTAGCATGGTAATTTTGGCGTGTTGTAAGGCAAGTTTGCTTCTGAATGGGTGGTTCATCTTTACCTTGTTGGTTAAATCCGATAACTAGACAGGCTGCTTTTTAGAAGGGTTAAGTTTTTATATTTGAGGTTTTCATCGAAGTGTTCTGTTAAAAAGGCTGTGAACTCATCTTCAGGTAGGGGTTTGCTGATGAAATATCCTTGAGCAATATCACAACCCATGTCTAATAATTGCTGATAAATATCTTGAGATTCAATGCCCTCGGCAACAACAAGTAAACCTAAGTTATGGGCAAGGTCTACTGTTGAACGCACAATAGCTGCGTCATCCATATCCGTTGTCATATCACGAATAAAAGATTGGTCAATTTTTAACTCGCTCACGGGGAGCTTTTTCAGTCGGCTTAATGACGAGTAACCTGTGCCGAAATCATCAATGGATAGGTGGACGTCCATATCTCGGATAAGTGCTAATGTATCGGCTAAATTATCATAGTCAGACAAAAATAAATTTTCAGTGATCTCAAACAACAGCTGATGTCGGAAAGGGTGGTTACTCAAGCTGTTTTTAATGGTTGAGATAAAGTCTTGGCTAACGAGTGTTTGGGTGGAGATGTTTACGGCAATTTTAATTTTAAACCCAATGTTATTCCAACACTGAATCTGTAGCAGTGCTTCTCTTATTGCCCAGTCGGTAAAGCGATTAATTAGCCCTGTTTGTTCTAAACAGGGGATAAATTGATCTGGGGGGGTCATGCCGTGGCCGTCTCGCGGCCATCTTGCGAGGGCTTCAACACCGATTAAAGTGCCTGTTTCTATATCGAGCTTGGGTTGGTAGTAAAGCGTAAATTCATTCTGGTCTAGTGCTTGGTGAAGGTCTGCGACTAAGGTGACTTTGAATAGTGATGATTGATCTTCATCAGGATTATAAATGCTGTAGCCACTTTTGCTACTTTTTGCATGATACATCGCGTGGTCAACATGGCTTAGTAAGGTATTGGTATCTTCTCCATGTTCTGGGTAGCTGGCAATGCCGATGCTGGCATGGATGGTGATTGGGGTTGCATCATCTGAATTTGCCTGTTTCAGTGCGAAAGGTGTATCGAGTAAGTTGAGTAATGATTGTGCGTAACGTGATGCATCAGCGGAATCGGAGTCAGCTAAGATTAAGGTGAACTCATCACCGCCTAATCGACTGAACGTTTTATCTTGGTCGATAAAAGCAGATAGCCGTTTTGTGACTTTCTGTAGTAAAGCGTCGCCCTGGTCATGGCCTAAGGTGTCATTGACTTGCTTAAAGTCATTTAAGTCGATCAGTAAAATGCTGAGGTCGTTATCTTGATGATCGGCATATTTGAGTTGTTGTGATAATCGGCCTTTGAAAAGTGACCGGTTAGGTAGTGCCGTTAAGGGGTCGTATAGGCTTAAGTGCTCAAGGCGTTGGTTGTTTGCAACGAGGCGTTTGTTGAGCCTCCCCATTCGCATTTGGTATTCGGCGTTGACTTTATTCGCCGTTTCGATTTCTTGCACCGTAAACGCATTCTCTATTGCGATAGCGACAATACTGGCAAACAAAGACAGTAAATTGAGGTCTCGACGGGTGAAGTCTCCACCACCTATTTTATTGATGCCAGCTATGCCACCTAAAAAATGCTTTGGCCCTTGTAGCGGCACGAGAATGATGGTGTTTGACTCTTTATTCCAGCGAGCTTTCTCTTCTTCGCTTAGCTCGTTAATGGTCTCTGACCACCACGCTTTTTTATGTGCCCAGACCCAACCACACACACCGTAGTCAATGGGCATCGTTTCACCGATGATGGTGTCCGCATCGTCGCCTGCACCTCCGCAATAGGTATAGGTGTTTGCATATTGGTCTAAGATGGGGATCAGTAGTGTTTTGGCTTGAACCAGTGTTTTAGCGCGATGTGCAACAATGTGATAGATCGACTCTAAATCTAGCTGACTGCCAATTTCGGTGAAGGTTTGCTGGAGCAGCTCAATTTCTTCTTCTGCATTAAAGAGTTGTTGTTCTAACTCGGGTGGTTCCATGCTGCTCATACCATATAAGGAATAAAATACTTATATAGAGTATAGCTGAAAATTGTTATGCAGTGAGATTGGCACCAAAAACAGACAGGTGTTTGTTGGTGCCATGAAGCAGCCTAGCTGTGGCCGTTGGTGATGTACCAATGTTGGGCAAAATAATACGCCACGCTGAGCACTACGCCAACAACAATGGCATTGGTGTATTGACGATCTTTTATCCAGTAGTCCATGCTCACATACTTACCTGCGCCATAGAAGAATAAGGCGAACAGCATCACCAGATAGGTTACGCCCAGTTCAATACCATTTTGAAGCATGTAAGGGCCTGACGTGTCGATACTGTAGAGTTGGTTGTACCAAATGGGGGCGTTACTTTCTAACCAGGTCATGAACCGGCCAAGGAGTTGTGCCGACTCTGTCGTGTCGGGTGCAATGGCATGCCAATGACCCCAGTGTACGGTGAATATAGCGACAAACATTGTCACGATCAGTGGGATTGCAATCCATCTAACCGCGAAGCCTACTAATAATAATATGGCACCAATGACTTCGGTTGCGGTTGCTAAATAGGCCATTAACTCCGGGAACGGCAAGCCTAAACCATTTTTAAACTAGGTGACGATATGAGGGAAGTTATCTACTTTTTTTAAACCGGCCATTAAGAAAACAGGTACCAAGTATATTCTAATCGCCAATGGGGCGATAAAATCAAGCGATTTGGTTTTGTCTAGTAGTCGTTGTGCGCCTTCAAGAAGTCTCATCATAAGTCAGTTCCACCCTTTCTTAGTTGACTGGTAGGTTTAAATTTGAGTTTTAATCAGCAATATGGCTTTTTTAAGCCCGATATCACTGTCGTTTTACTATGACGTTATTTACTGTGCTGAGTTCCCAAAACAATGCCTTCGTTTTGCAGTTGTTGCAGAATTTCTAAGCCACCAGCGATAACGGCATCGGGGTTTGGGTGCTGCATTTCTTCAGCAATTTGGGATAGGGCTGCATGTCCTGTTAACTCAGGGTTATCTTGGAGAATGGCTAAAAGCCGATCAGAAATGGGGTTTACTTCCATAAAGCCCACGGTTTGATCGTCATTTTGCCTGCGAAAAATGACAATGCAGGTCACTTGATCACCCGGGGTGTCCGGTAAAAAATCTTCACTAATATGATGAACCGGAAAATGGTAAGCCAGTCTTTTTAGTAGCGGGTTAAGTGCAATTTGGCTCGCGAGTAAATCACCTTCAGTGTCAACAGAGTCTAGGGTAATTTCTTCTTCTGAGAGGTAAATCTCCATTTCGACCCATTCATAATGTGCAAGCTCTACGAGAAAAGGCGGGTCGTTTGGGTTGTCGCGGCCTTCTTGTAAGTAGCGCACAAACTCTTGACCAAAAACAGGGAATATAGGGGTGTGGCAACGGAAATTGCTGACAAAGTCCCGAACCATTGCATGCCACTCCTCAGCGGAGGTGATGTCATGGATGACGGGGAAATTGTGAGCTAATAAATCCTCGATATTGTTATATACCACGCGCTGGTAAGCATTCATTCTGCGGGCTTCAATCCCCTCAGGGAGTGGCTTGTTTGCAGGGTCACGAATACAGTCGGTAAACTCAAACTGCTTTTGCATGAAAAGGGGGAGATCAGCTCGCGATGGCAGTGTGTTGTTCATCCTTGCTCCATTTTTTTTGTAATTTGGCAATATGGTTGACTTCACCTAAAAGCTCGTCCATTTCAGGGATGTCGTTATCTCGCTCTACCATGGTCGGCACAACGCCATATAGCTCGTATGTTTTTTCAAGTAATGCCCAAACACTGGGGAGTACTGCCGCGCCATGGGTATCAATCAGCAGGTCTTCTGCTTCTTTATAGTGGCCTGCAACGTGAATGTAACTGACGCGGTCGCCTGGCATGGCATTGATGAACTCGATGGCATCGTAACTATGGTTTTTGCTGTTCACATACACGTTATTAACGTCCAGCAGCATTTTGCAATCGGCTTCGCTGACAACGGCGTTAATAAATTCAATTTCAGACATTTCGCTATAAGGTTGTGCGTAATAGGAGGCATTTTCTATGGAAATGGTCATCTCCATCATATCTTGAACTTGGCGAATTCGGCTGGCAACGTGCTTGACAGATTCTTCAGTAAAAGGGATTGGCAGTAGGTCGTATAAATGACCGTCATCACTGCAAAAAGACAAATGCTCTGAGTAATGTAAAATATTGTGCTCATGAAAAAGTTTTTTGATCTCTTTAACAAGCAGGCTATCTATTGGTGTTGGTCCACCAAGTGATAGTGATAAGCCGTGAGCTATAAAAGGGTAACGCTCCGTAAAGTATCTAAAGTCTTTTCCTCGCTTGCCGCCAACGCCGATCCAGTTTTCAGGGGCGATTTCAAAAAAATCAATTTGGCTAGGAGGGGTTTCTTTAAAAGGGTCAATGAACTCTCGTTTAAAGCCGAGTCCTGCGCCACTTACGGGAAGTGAAGTCATGTCGCTATGCCTTTTTGTTAGGTATAAAAAAAGCGCGATGCGAGTAATCGCACCACGCTTATCGGTAGTCTAGCGCTAATTATTTTTTAGAGCCACAAGAACCTGCACCGCAAGAACCTGTTTTACCTTTGTCGCCACAAGAGCCCGCTTTGCCTTTGTCGCCACAAGAACCGGCTTTAGCTTTGTCGCCACAAGATGCCGCTTTTCCTTTGTCTCCACAAGAGCCCGCTTTCGCTTTGTCACCACAAGATGCAGCTTTGCCTTTATCGCCACAAGAGCCCGCTTTTGCTTTATCACCACAAGATGCTGCTTTTGCTTTGTCGCCACAAGATGCAGCTTTACCTTTGTCGCCGCAAGAACCTGCGCCGCAACTACCGTTACCAGCTACTTTGTAGCCATCTGCTAAAGGTGATACTGCAAATGGGTTGCTATCGGCAGAAACTGAAGTCATTGCTACTGATGATACGAATGCTGCGCCGATTGCTACTGATAAAGTTTTTTTGTTAGACATAAATATGTTTGCTCCACATTATAAAAGGTTACTCATTTCTGAGTGGTTAATTAAATCGTCATGATTTGCAGTTATGACCAAGGCTTTTGTTGTAAAGTTCACTAAGCCTTAAAAATATTCCGTAGAAAATATAAAATAACTCGGTAGGTAATTGTTTTACCTGTATTATATTCTAAAGTCGAATCTTTCTCGTTCGCAGTAAGTATAGTGAACATTTGGTTTAAGTGAAGAGGCTTATGTTCTATTGCTAAATGCGAGCTTCTGCTTCACCGGTTTATTCATCTGGGCGGCTTTAGGTTGTTAAACATTTTAGGATATTACTGTCATATAAGTTTAATGCCCTACAATTTGTCATTAAAGTTTTAGCTCCCGATGCCGCCAGTAGGTACATAAAACAAAAAACGATTAAATCTCTCTGGGTGCAAACTGTGCGATCAAAAAAACTGAAACAGACGATAAAGTCCGTGCTTGGGGCGCGTTGGGTTATTCCTGTAACGCTCGTAACATTGCCTCAAGCTTCAAATGCTGAGCTAACGGGCGAGAGTATTATCTCTGGTAGTGCGATCTTCTCAAGGCCCGATGCTAACACTACGATTATTACTCAATCCTCCGACAAGCTGATCATTAATTTCGACAGCTTTTCGATTGGCAGTAATGAAACGGTTCGTTTTATTCAACCCAGTGCTTCGTCCATTGCGCTTAACCGAGTGCTAGGTGGTAGTGCCAGTAACATTTTGGGTCAACTCTCAGCCAATGGCAGCATTTTTCTGGTGAACGCCGGTGGTATCTTCATTGCACCCACAGCGGCAATAGATGTCTCCAGTGTTATCGCCACAACTCTCGATATTGCCAACCAAGATTTTCTCAATAACACCTTTCAATTCTCCAAAGTCGCAGGATCCAGTTTCGGTAAAGTTATCAGCGAAGGTGAGATCAGTGTTGCCGATGGTGGTTATGTTGTACTCGCCGGGGACTATGTAGAGAACAGCGGTATTATCCAGGCCAAGCTAGGGGACGTAGCGCTAGCCTCAGGCAACCGAATTTCACTCGATTTAAGTGGTGATGGACTGATTCAATTTGCCGTTGACCAAGCGGCGGTAGATGCGTTAGCAGGCGTGAATAACGTCGGTCAAATCACAGCCAATGGCGGTAACGTCGTAATGACCGCCAAGGTGGCCAATGACCTAGCTTCCACCGTGGTACAAAACAGCGGCATCATTAGTGCAGAAAGCATTGCTGAAGTGAATGGAGAAATTTTCCTCTCAGGCTCAGGCGGGGACGTGATTAATGAAGGTCAATTGGTTGCCAGCAGTACAGAAACCCATGGTGGAAC
>Ga0233435_1002716_pt1 | contig 14463 bp, 19 predicted proteins | sample SI_122_August201_3_FD_182735 | JGI IMG/M metagenome (GOLD analysis project Ga0233435, IMG submission 182735) | Seawater microbial communities from Saanich Inlet, British Columbia, Canada - SI_122_August2016_135_MG | ecosystem: Environmental > Aquatic > Marine > Inlet | place: Canada: British... | reverse complement strand
TATCTAACATTTCTTTCATTGCATTTACTTTCATTTCGAATATTAAAAGGAGTAAAATAATTTTAATTATTTTACTCCTTTTTCTTAAATTTACTAATTTACTCCACTCTTTTTAATCTTAAGCCATAATAATTGAATAAAAATAGTTGATATGATTAGACATAAATCTGATACTATACCTATAATAATTATCAGTTGTTTATGACATATTGATTGGTTAGAAAAAGGTTTTCTAATATGAGTTAATGATTATTTAGTTAAACCTTTTAGATTAAGAGAATTAGAACTTAGAGTAAATAGATGGTTTAGAACTTTTTTATATAATAAGTTAAAAACAAAAAAAGAGCTTGTTTATTATAGTTTAAGAAAGGATTTATTTTCATGAGATTTTTATTATAAAGACAAAAAGATAAATTTAACAAAAAATTCTAAATTTATTTTAACTTTATTTTTACAATCTCCTGAAACATTGATAACTGATAGATTTCTAATCGATAAAATTTGGTGAGATGTATCATCTGTTATTGAAAGAAATCCTAGAGTAAATATAACTAGGTTAAAAAAATCATTAGTTGAGTTCTGAATTGATTATTGGGTTCATAATGTTAGAGGGGAGGGGTATATATTAAAAAAATTAGATTAATTATTAAAATATTAAAAAACTAGCTAATTTATAAAAAATATGTTATAATAGATATATATAATATTAAAAACTATATTTATGTTAGAAAAAGAAATAAAAATTCTTGAAGTTGATGTGGAAAATTTAAAGGGGCAATTGGAAAAATTGGGTGCAGTAAAAACTTTTGAATGATATATTCATGATATATATTATGATTTTGCTTGTGTAGAAACATGAAATCATAAAATGGATGCTAATAAAAGGCTATTTAGGGTAAGAAAAAAATGAGATGTACACATGTATACAATTAAGAGAAAAAGAAATAAAAAAAGTGAATGAGGCGAGGGGGGATTAAAAGTAGCAGATGAAGGTGAAAGAGAAATAACAGATGTTGAGAGTTTTAAAAATGTATTAGAAAAATATGGTATGCAAGAAACAAGAGAAAAGAAAAAATATAGAATAAGTTATGCTTTGGATAACTGTGAGTTTGATATAGATGATTATTATCTTTGAGATGATAAAAATACTATTCCTCCATTATTAGAAATTGAAGCACATACAAGAGATGATATAATTAAATGGACAAAAAATCTATGACTAGAAAATCATAGACAAGAAAAATGGTGATCAAGAAAACTTTTCCTACATTATGGTGTAGAATATAGTTGGTTATAAAAGAAATAAAAAAGTAAGTTATTTATTTAACTTACTTTTTCTATTTGTTTAATTAACATTTTATTAGTTGCTGTTTTTGATAATATTTTAGATTCTCTAGTTCTATTTTTTAGGGTAGATAACCTAATCTCTTTAATTTTTTCAATAGTATCAATAAAAGTATCAAATTTTTTTGCTAATCCTGAATATATAATTCAAAGAGAATATTTACTACAAGACTTAGATTGTTTAATTTCTAATTTTTTCATTAATTTTGTACAAGTAGATTTTTTATCCATAGATTTACTTTCTAAAATAACTAGATTTTTTAGATTTATTTCATTTGATTTTTCATTTCTTAGATTATAAGTTCTTATATCAAAATCAATAGTAAGTCTTTCAGAGTTATTTTTATTAACTAAAGTTATTCTTTTGTATTTAGTCCTAATAGAAGGGCTTATTTTAGGTGTTTTATTATTACATCAGTAGATACTTTGCCAGATTCATTCAAAAAATCTTTTTTTCCCTTTTGTCATAAAACCATGTTCTTCAGAAGGAAATTCATATCTATATTTTGATGTAATTCCTTTTTTCTTATGTTTGTATTCAAAGAAAGCTAGATTATTATCTACATAGTATCTGGTTCTTACTTTTGTTCTAGATTTTTCTTTATTTTGATGTTGATTATAAAAAAGGTGATCATGGGTATCCATATAAACATTATCATATGAGAAGACTTTTTGTCCTTTTATTTCAAGAATATCAAAATCTTCTTTTAATTTTTCGATTACATCAAAAAATTCTCAAGCGCTCAGTAAATATTTTTTATCTTTTCTTTTTAGAAAACTTGCTTTAGAATTTAATTCTGATAAACTTATTGTTCAGAAATCATATAATTTAAATTTATGTTTTTTATCCATTTTATTTTCCTTTTTTATAAACTAATTTATTCTAAAATAATTTTAACATATATCAAAAATATTGTCAAAAATTTGTTGTTATTATTTAAGCAAAATGCATTATTGCTAAATAAGTTAATCATGAGATTATTCAAGCTGCTGGTAATGTGATAATCCAAGCTAAAGCTATAGTTTTTATCATTCATACTTCTACATAATCTTTTTCTTTTCATTTACTTCTTTTAATGTGTTGTCTCATTAATCAAATTCAAAATATTCATCATAAGGCAATATGTGTTGAACTAACAGGTAATCATAAAGCTGATGCTATAATTACAGTTATGGCAGCAGATAAAGCAACACAATATGCTCTTACTTGAGTTAATTTTGTTATTTCACTTCAAACTGTTTTAATTAATCTTGCTCAAAATACACTTAAACCTAAAACTAATCATAATGCTCATATTATCATTACCCATGTTTCAATTCCTGCTTTTGCTCATATTGCTCAATTTTGTAGAGCACTACTAATAGCTGCCAGTGGTCAAATTGCATTTGCAACATCATTTGCTCAATGCGCAAATGATAAAAGAGATACAGCAAATATTAAAGGTATATTAAATAATTTATTTATAAATTTTTTACTATTTTTAAAAAAAGAAGATTGTTTTCTATAATATATTCTAAGTATTACAAATATTAATACAGCAAATGTATATCATATAAATAATGCAATCCACCCATTTAGTAAAAAACTATAATCAGATCAGTTTAATATTTGTTTAAATCATTTTAACATTAAATAAGTAGAAAATGCCCAAACCATTAATCCTATATATATAGGTAACCATATTTTAGCAGATTCTCATCTGTCTTCTTGTTTTAATATATTTTTTCTTATAGATGTTAATAATATAACAGCTATCACTCATCACATAAGAGGGGAAATCACCCAACTTATCGCAATCTTTCATATTTGTGTCCAGTCAACTATATCTACTCAAACAGCGGTTATTCATGCTCATACCAATCATCATACTATAGCATGTGTTGTTGATACAGGGGCTTTGAAATAGGTTGCTGTATTTACCCATATAGCTGCTCAGGCTAGTGTTGCCATCATTATTGCTATAAATTGCATTGAATCATTTATCAAACTAGGATCAATTATTCATTTTTTGATTGTATTTACTACATCTCATCAAGCTATCATTACTCATGCAGCCTCAAATATAGCAGCAATAATGATTGCTCAAGTAATAGTTATTGCCTTTGATCATACTGCTGGTCACATATTATTAGCTACATCATTGGCTCATATGTTTATTGCCATGTATAATCATAATATTATAGCGATCAATAAATATATATTATTTTGACCTCATCCTATTAAGAATGCCCATAAAATTACAGATAGTACTACTGTACTTAGTATTTCATATTTATAGTTTCATAAACTAAAATTTTTACCTAAAAAAGACATAAATGTATTATTAATAATTAACTTATATTAATTTTATCATTTATTCTTTTATAATGCAAAAAAAATAGTAGTAAAAAATTAAATATATTATTATTTTATAAAATACTAAGAAAAGAGTATAAAAAATATATAAATATTTTGACAAAAAAATATTTTCAAATACTATATATATTATATTAGTTATTTAAATGTATGTATTTATGATAGAGGATATAATTTATAATTGGAGTATAGAAAAGAATAAAATTTTAATAAAAGATAGATGAGTAAGTTTTGAAGAAGTTGTATATGCAGTTAAGGATGATAAAATATTAGATGTAATTAAAAATCCTAGCTCAAACTATGATAATCAGTATTGTTACATAATAGAAATAAATAATTATGTTTATTTAGTCCCATTTGTTGTAAATAAAAATGAATATTTTTTAAAAACTATATATCCAAGTAGGAAATATACTAAAATATATTTAAAATAATTTGTATATTTTGAAAAATAGTATACAATATAGATACATTATATAATAAAAATAATACAATGAAAAAAATAAATCAAGATTTAGATTTTATAAATAGTATTGAAAAAGGTGAGTTAGAAAGTGTATGAAAAGAAGAGTTAATAAAATTTAAGAAGGAATGAAAACAAATAGCTGAAAATACAATAAATAGAAAAACTAGAAAAAAACCTTTAAATATTAGATTAATCGAGGAAGATATAATAAAAATAAAAGCAATAGCTTTGAGACAAGGTTTACCTTACCAAACATATCTAGCTTCAGAAATACATAAAATGGTTAATAGTTAAAGTATGAATGAATATTGTGTTCATCCATACTTTTTTTAATATTTTTAATTGCTATTAAATAAAAAATAACTATACTAAAGTAGTAAAATAATCCCTCCCCCCTCCTATTGTCGGGTACCACCGCACACTGCGGGACAGGCTTCCTTTCCCGCTAAAGACGGGGCACGTGGAAAAGGGAGAAATAAGAATTGATTAACAAGGGAAGATTTCATTTTTACTATTTTATATTTTATAATCGCCAAATTATGAAAAACATTATAACAAACACAAGTAAACTAGCATACAAAGGTATGGTTTTCTGACTATTTTCATGACTAACAGTATTTTGAGTAGCTTATGCAGCAAGTATTACTTCAACTACTGATACAGTAAATAGCTGAGATAGTATTACAGCAAATTGGTATCAGGATGTTAATAATAAGTTAGGCGGGATAAGTGTGAGTTGAGGGAATGTTGGGATTGGGACAAGTAGCCCAACAGAGGATCTAACAATATCTTGAACAAAAAGTGGAAATTCTGTAACAGATGCAATTTTAGATTTTTGAATTTTAAATTCAAATTGAGATTCAAAAAAATCTCAAATTAAAGCAATTGGTGTAGCCGATATAAGTAGTGAATTAATTTTTAGTACTACAAAATCTCATAGCTTTGCTGAAAGAATGAGAATAAATTTATCTGGTAATGTATGAATATGAACAGCAACTCCAAGTGCAAAACTTGATGTAGATTCATGAACAGATCTTAGAATTTGAACATTTACAAATACTCCAACAACAGTAAAACGTTGAGGCTGATTTTATGGAGATGATGTAGATTGATGAAGATCTATAATGTGGTTAGATTCTAATGATTGAAATTTTTCTTGATGAGATTACTTTTATATATCACATAATAGTTGAAATACTGGAACATCACTTAGTATACAAAATACTGCTCCAATGTCATTTGCTACAAGTTGAGCAGAAAGAATGAGAATAGATGGTTATGGTAATGTATGAATTTGAACAACAACTCCAAAAGCAAAATTAGATGTGCAAAGTAGTATGACAAAAATAACAGAAGGTACATATATATTATATTTACATCCACCATCTGGAACTACAACAAGTATAGCTGAAATAATAGGGTATGATAGACATACAATGGCTGTAGCAAAAGCTAAATATGTACAAATATATGCTTGGGCATGATCTGGAATAGGTACTTGAGAAATATTAGCAAGTACAAGAAGAGCAAATGATGGTACAGCTTGGGTAGATATAGATAATAAACATATTATATCAGATCAAACACAAACAACAAATCCAAATTTATTTTGGGAAAATGGAGTATTAAAAATATCAACATGATGAAGTAATGCTTGAGTTTATACTATAGAAATAACAATTAACTCTTGAGATATAAAAGAATTATAAAAAAATAGAATAAGGGTAGTCAAATTAGAATAAGGAGTCTGAAATTAGAATAAAAATTAGGGAAGAAAGGTTTTTGAAGAGTATAGTGTATAAAAAATATATAAAAGTTTTGACAAAAATAAAAAGATGAATATATTATTGTTAATAAGTATATGTTAATGATATAAAAAATGAGTAAAAAGGATGAAGCAATAGTATTGTTTAATGATAAACAAGTACGTCGTAGTTGGGATGATGATAAGGAATTATGGTATTTTTCAGTAGTAGATATTATATCTATATTAACAGAAAGTAGTAATCCAAATAATTATTGGAAAGTTTTAAAATATAGGTTAAAAAAGGAATGAAATCAGTCAGTTACAAATTGTAACCAACTGAAAATGTTATCATTAGATTGAAAATATTATAAAACAGATGTAGCTGATACTGAAACACTTTTAAGACTTATTCAATCAATACCATCACCAAAAGCAGAACCATTTAAATTATGGTTAGCTAAGGTTTGATATGAAAGAATAGAAGAAATGGAAGATCCAGAACAATCAATAGATAGAGCAATGGAAAATTATATAAAAACAAATTTGAAAGAAAATAGTATCACCTAAAAATTCAAAATATTTATTAGAGAAATAAAAATGGTATATAAAGAATATATAAAAAGGTTTGACAAAATATTATTATATATATACTAGATTATAATATAATTTATAAATAAATAATTATGCTTACTCAACAAGAAATAGAAAAATTAAAAAATGATGGTTATACTTTTGAACAAATAGAAAGTATAAAAAAATGAATATTAGAAGCTGAACAGTGAGATACAATTTGAGAAGATGAATTTTGGGCTTTAGTAGAAGATGATATAAATATTAGTTTTAAAGATAGAAAATTATGTATAAAGTAGAATATTCAAAAAATACAAGGTTAAATTTAAAAGAAATATTTGATTTTATATCAGATGATAATTATTTAGAAGCAATAAAAGTAGTAAATAGCATAAAAAATACAGTTAATTTTTTAAAAGATTTTCCTTTATTATGAACAAATTATTTAGATTCAACAAGGAGATTAGTAAATTCAGAGTATAAGATAAATATATTTTATAAAATAAATAAAAAGAAAAAAACAATAATAATTACATCTATATTTAAAAATAGATATTAAAAGTAGGGGGTGAACCTTGTGTTCGGCCCTACTTTTTGTTATAAAAAAATAACTGATTTAAATCAGTTATTTTTTTATTATTTCTTTTTCAATAATTTGTAATGGTTTAAAAAATCAGTCAAGATTTAGTCAGGTTTTTCTTAGGTTTTTATACTTTTGAAGTTTTTTGAAAAGATTTAGTTCTAGGTCAGTAGTTTCGTCTAAAACATCACTCTCATAGTTTCTCTTGAAATAAGTAGCATTTTTATTTTGATGATCTCAAGCACTCTCAGGTAGTGGGATAATAAGAGAATGAATCCCAAAAACACAAAGTTCCCATAGGGCAGTGGCTCATCATCTAGTTATAGCAATATCAGAAGATTTTAAAATCTCTCACATCTCTTTTTGATCTACGAAATTATAAGTAGTAACATTTTTAAACTTAGAAAACTCTTCTTTGAATTTAGTATTTTTTTCTCAGAGAATTACATTGAACTTAATATCAGATAAGTCTGGAAGAATCCTTATAAGCGATTCAAAAATTCTAGTTGATCATTGACTACCAGCAATAACAATAATCGTTAACATAGTATTTACTCAAATATGAGCCTCTTTTACATTTTCAAGTAATTCTGGATTAAGAAGTTGACCAGAAAAAATATGTTTTTTATTATTTACCTTTTCATTCTCAAAAGAATAAAATACCTTATGAGCTATTAATGAAATAAGCTTATTCGCAATTCAAGGAGTAGTATCAGATTCATGAATATAGATTTTTTTCCTTAGAACAAAAGCAGCTAAACACATAGGAATAGAAACATATCATCATTTAGAAAAAACTATTTTTATATTATATCTAAGTATATAATAAATTCAGAAAAAAAATCATGTAAGATTTTTTAAAGGTTCATAAAAATTTTTCCAATCAAAATATCTTCTGAATTTTCAAGCAGGAACATCCAAAAATACTATATTATTATCAGACGCAACTTTTTCCTCTAAAGAATCTTCTTCTCAAGCCCAAACAAATTTATAATTATCATTATCTTTATAATAGTTATAAATAGATAAAAGAGGGAAAATATGTCATCAAGTGGCTCATCAAGTTAAAGCTATAGTTTTTTTCTTTTTCTCTTTTAGGTGAGTCATATTTTTAGTTAAAATATAAAGTATTTCATATATATTATTATTTTTTTAAAAAAAGTAAAGTTAAATAATAGTATTAATGTTAATAAAAAATTGACTTTTTAGAGAAAATGCCTATAATTAAAAATGATTTAAAATTAATAAAAAATAATGAATATTTGATTTAATAGTAATGTTTATGCTGTAAGAGATATTGCAAAACATTTAAAAGAAAAATGAGAGTATATACCTGATGCTTTAAAGATCGAAGATCCTTTACAAAGGGTAGATGTACTAATATGAAATCAGAATAAGATTATACAAAAAGTTTTAGAAACAGCAAAAGACTATAATAAATGAAAAGAAAAACCACTTAGAAAATTCTTAAATAACTATATAGTACACTTAAGTTTGTTAGATGATAGTGAATTATTATCAAAAATTCATTATTATTTAGCTTTATATGAAGAACTTAATACATCTGGTTGATCAGATGTACTAGATCAAGAAATTTCAGAGAGTCCTCATATTTATTCAAAAACAGATATATTATCAGAACTACTTATATCAAATACATATCTACCTGATTATCAAAAACAAAGTCAGTTTGATGAAGAAATGCTTCATTTGATTAAAAGATTAGAGAATAGAGTAGAAAAATTTATGATGTATAATAATCCTGTACTTTTTTCTGTAATTGAACCATATAGTTTATTAAATTATATGGATGATACCAACTGATATAGTCTGAGAGGAATAAAGCATATTGATAAATGATTAGTACATAAAATATGATATTATTTTTCATTAGCTAGGATGGTTGATATAAAAAAGCAAAATGAATTTTATATAAATTGAGTGATAGATACAGGGGCAGATTTTTGAATAACAAAAAATGATTTTATATCTTATCTAAGAGAAAATATAAAAGCCCAAGAGATAATTGTAAATAAAGAATATCATTATAAACAAGATAGTTTATTTAAGTATACTGTATATATTTGAGAAAATTTTAATATATGAGATCTAGAATATGATGAAAATGGATTTAGTGATATAATAGATAGTTATTGATTTGAATTTAGATTATATGCTACTCCATTAAGAAATTTATCTCCAAGAGAGGATTTTTCAAATGTATGTATGAGATTACCAATGATAGCAAATCAATTTTTTCTAGATTTTTATGAAACCTTTTGATTAAATGATAAATGAAGAGTATGATATCCAAGTAAACCACAAGTATTTGATATTTCAAAAATGTTAAATTCTGAGGAAATACCAGGTGGAGAGATTTTTCCATTTGATATCAATAATAATTCACCAGTAACTAGTATTTGAAATCAAAATAATCCTAATAGTAAATTTGAATTTATAAAAGTAAATTATGCACCTAAGTTGATTTTAAATAAAAAATTAACTAAAGAGGTAGATATATTTATAGATCGTATAAATGAACCAGAAAAATATGCTAAATTATGATTAAATTATCCTAAGTGATTAATATTTCATTGACCAGCATGAACTTGAAAAACTTCACTTGCTAGATTAATAGCAGCAAAAACAAATAAAAAATCAGTATTTTTAGAAATAATGATAGATAAAATAAAATGAATGTATGTGTGAGAATCAGAAAAAGCAGCTAGGCAATTATTTGCAGATATGAGAAAAGAGGCAGCTTCTTGAAAAGTAGTTATAGGTTTTATAGATGAAATAGATTGATTAGTTTGATCAGGTGAGAAAAAAGATGATGTTGATTCAGGTATGAGAAGTGTTATATTGTCAGAGATGGAGTGAATAATAGAAAATAAAAACCAATGAATTATTTTTATATGAGCAACAAACTTTTTAGAAAATATATCAAAAGCTTATGTAGATAGATTTGATAAACCTATAGAAGTAGACTTACCAACAGAACCCGAAAGAAGAGAATTAGTAGATTTATTTATGTTTAAACACTGAGAAGAAATTTTTGAAGAAAATTTAGATTATAATTTATTGATAAGTAAAACAAAAGAAACCTCTCATAGATTTTATAAAAAATGGTTTGAGAATATTGTGGCTAATTATATTTATCACTGATTGAATTGAAAAATAACTACAAATGATATGATTTCACAAATAGATATTACAAAATCTGAAAATTGAAATGATAATAAACCTATATGATTTGTTCATTAAAAAAAATTAAAGTTTTATATAACTTAAAGTTTTTATTATAAACTGATTTAATTTATTTATAATTACTATTTTTGTTAAATAATTAAAAGTTAAAAAGCTAGAAAAAATTCATACCAGGCTTCAAGCTATTATATCAAGAGGCCAGTGTACTCATAGAATTACTCTAGAAATAACCATTAAAATAATTATTGGGGCAAATATTAGTCAAGTTTTTTTAAATCATGCTAAAAATAAACTAGTTAAAAAAGATATTCAAACAGTAGCATGATCAGAAGGAAATGACGCATCGGGGATATGATTCATAAGTAAAGATCAAACTCACTTTAAAGCCTCTTCTGGTCTATCTATATGAACAAATTGTTGAATAATTAAACTTATAGTTATTCAAATAACAACAGAATAAAAAATATATAAAAGGTTTTCTTTTTCAAGTAAACTTTTTGTTAGATGAAGCTCTGTTAATATATTACTATTTTTTCTATAACTATAATAAGTCCACATAGAAATAAGAAAAATAGGTAAGAAAAAAATAGGAGCATCACAAAAGAAAAGAACAGTAGAATTTATAAAATCATACTCCAAAAGAGAATTTAACCATATAAGTAATTCTTTATTAATATCTTGTAACATGTGGTAGAAAATTAATTGATAATTAAGTTTATTTTATTACGATTTTGAAAAAAGCAAAAAAAACTTTTATTTTTTTCAAAAAAAGCTTATAATGGTTTAATTATAAGAATATTTATTTTTAATAATAACTTTATACTATGTCAGAAACTATAACTATGTCAGAAACTATAACTGAGTCAGGAACTATAACTGAGAATTTATGTTTTAAAAACCAAACTACAGATTTATTACCAGAACATCATAAATATTTAACTTTTTTAAAAAAAGTCTTTCGTCATGAATTTCGTAAAAATTGATTTAGAAGAATTTCAACCAATATCTTAGAAAACGGTAGTTTTAGAACAAAAGCTGAAACAGGTATAATGAAAGCATATTTAGAAAATAATTGTTCTGAAGAGATACAACCTATTTATCTTTATTATATGGATCATTTTCTAAATAATAATTTACAAGAAGAAAGAATATGATGAGAAGTTATTTGAGAAAATGACCCTATTTTGGATGCTATATGTATTTATATTACATATACTTCATTAAATAAAATTTGATTAGGAAATACTTTTAATATAACAATTAACTCTGTTGGAATAGAGAAAGAACAAAATAAGTATAAAGAAGAATTACAAAGTTTTTATGAAAATCATAAACATAGTTTGACAGAAGATTGAAAGAAAAATTTAGAAGACAATCCTATGTTATTATTGTTATCAGAGGATGAAGATGAAAAAATAGTGGCATCACAAGCACCTAAAATGACAAAATTCTTAAAAAAGGATTCAAAAGCTCATTATGCTAAATTAAAAGAATATTTAGAGGTATTAGATGTTCCATATATAGAAAATCATTTATTAGTTGCTGAAAATAACTATAATACAAACAGTATTTGGGAATTCAGGGCATCAGAATGATGTCTTATTTGAAAATGATCTAGATATAATACTTTAGCTACAGAATTAGGTAATAATAAAGATATTTCTGCTACAGGATTTTATGTTGATACTGAAATAATTATAAAAATGCTTTATAATAAAAATATTGCATTATTAAATAAAGATGAAATAGATTTATTTTTTGTACAATTGTGAGATGAAGCAAAAAAGGTTGTTTTACCATTATCAATTCAAGCAAGAGATGCAGGTATAAATACAGTCCTTTCACTTTGAACACCTTCTATGAAAGAACAAATGCTTAAAGCAAATAGATCAGGTTCAAAATATGTAGTAATGGTAGGTCTAATGGAGGCTAGAAATGGTATTTTTCAAGTAAGAGAATTAGAAACTTGAACTCAAGAAGAAGTAAAAAAAGAAGAATTAATAGAGTATATTATAGAAAAAATTGGTAAAGATACTCTCGATTTTTATTGTCCTGCTAGGGATTTAATAACAAAATAATATGTGGTTTGTTTATGTACTTAAATGTTTTGATAATACTTTGTATACAGGTATTACAACTGATACAAAAAGGAGGGTATTAGAACATAATACTTCTTTGAAAGCTGCTAAATATACAAGAATAAGAAGGCCTGTAGAGCTTGTTTATGCAAAAGAATTTAAAAATAGATCAGAAGCATCTAAGGAAGAATATAGAATAAAACAACTTTCTAGGAAGCAAAAAGATAGTCTAATTCAAGAAAAGTAATTAATTTTTTTATACAATTAATTACTTTTTTATTTTTAAATTTGCTTATTTTATAATTATCTATATAATAGGGCCTGTTAATATTTTAATATTAATTTATTTTTTAAGATTATTAAGTAATGGCTACTGGTAAAGTAAAGTTTTTCAATGAAACTAAAGGATTCGGGTTTATTGTTGAAGATGATACAAATAATGAATATTTTGTACATATTTCAGGTGCAGAAAGAGAATTAACAGAGGGTGAAGAAGTAGAATTTGATTTAGAAGAAGGTAGAAAAGGTATGAATGCAGTAAATGTTAAAGTAATTAATTCTTAATATAGAATTAATTTAATAAAAAATCAAGCTATAATTAGCTTGATTTTTTTTGTTTATATATTTTTAAATGGCTATATTATCAGTAAAATATAAACAAAGTCAACTTTTATTTAAAAAAGTCTTGACAAATAGAATAAAATTACTATAATCTAACTTGCAAGTATAACAATACTGAAAAAGTATAACAATACTAAATTTATATTACAATTTAACTTATTACTTACAGATGAAAGTAGAAAAAGTATTAGATTTACTACAAAGAAAAAGAGTAGTAAAAAGAAAAGAATTAAATGATATGTTAGAGTGAGGTAGAAATGTTACTTCTCTTATACAAGTGTTACAAAAGAAAGGGCATAAAATAAATGTTTCTTATAATGAGTATCAACATCCAGATGCTTATGAATATGTAGAATATGTTCAACCTTTCTATTTATTAGCTAGAAGTATACAAAGAAATTACCCAGAACTAGAAGCTAAAATTAGAAAAGAATATGAAGGATTATCTAGTAACTAAAAAAAATACCAATTTATAAATTGGTATTTTTTATTTATTCTTTTTTTCAAGCATTGTTCTTACATATAAACCTTGAACTTGATTACGAGCCCACTCAGTTTTTCTTAAAAACTTTAGGCTAGATTGTTTACTTGGATTACTAGCAAAACAGTTTATTCTTATTAACTTAGATAGTTCTTCAAAACCATACTCTTCAACAAGAAAATCTAGTATCATAACAAGAGTAACTCAATGTAGTATATCATCATTTCTATTCATAGTTATTTTTTTAAATGTTAAATTTTAGTTAGTATACTTAAAGTAATTAAAAAAGCTAGTTTGTATATAAAAGAAGAAGAAAAAGTAAATAGTTTATATTAGAGCGTAGCAGATATGAGATATGTTTTGTAATATTTAAAAATATATGATAACATATTAATATATATAAAATAATATATATTAATGTGATGATTTAATGAAAGTTTTTCTTCACAAGAACAAGATGTAAAAACATTAACTGAAGAAGAAAAACAAGAACAATGTGATCAATTCAATACGAAACAGGATAACTACAAGGAAACTTGTAGTTATATTTCTATGCAAGAATGATTATCAAAATAGCAAGATGAAAAATCATTACAACAAATAGAAGATTACTTAAGTTGAAAAACAGAAGAAATAGAAACAAACTGAGAACAAGAACAAAAACTATTAGAAAAAGAAAAAATACTAAACTATTGAAAATTATCAGAATTATCATATATACATCTATGACCAGATACAGAAAGAGAATTAGAAATAAAAAAAATAGAAATAGATCCAGTACTACTAGCAAACATAGATAAAATATTTGATGAAAACAAACCTGGAAATCTAAGTCCTCAAGAAGAGTTTCTATATAATTATGTACATAATAAAGAAAATCAAAATACAAATCAAGTAATACAAGCAACACAACAAATAGAAAATATATTAAAACAAGCATGATTATGAGAAGAAATATTGCAAGTAGCAGAATTAAGACCAGAATATAGGCAAACACTAATAGATGCTAATCC
>Ga0233435_1002715_pt1 | contig 14470 bp, 12 predicted proteins | sample SI_122_August201_3_FD_182735 | JGI IMG/M metagenome (GOLD analysis project Ga0233435, IMG submission 182735) | Seawater microbial communities from Saanich Inlet, British Columbia, Canada - SI_122_August2016_135_MG | ecosystem: Environmental > Aquatic > Marine > Inlet | place: Canada: British... | reverse complement strand
TGTAGGGTAGAATATTCATCAGAGAGAGTCTTGGTTGCACCCAGTGGGTGATGAGCTGTTTGGTTGCAATTCATTATACGACCAAGGCTTTCTCTTTTTTATCTGTTTCTATCTGGGGATTGGGGCACTGGACCGAGAATAACAGCCAGAACCACACCTCAGCCTAATTACAGAACATTAAAATATAACAATATTTAGAGGAATATCTTACCTCTAATGATTCTTATGACGGAGATATATTCCTCTAATATATTTTATATTAGCACTGCACAATATTGACATTTTACACCATGAGACAAATAAATTATTCAGAATTAACTACCTTATTTTCAATAAGATACATCTAGAATACAGCCTCAATGCGCGCACACCCCCATGCTCTTGGCACGCCAGTTGCTAATAGCTAAGTAACTAAGATTTTACTTACCTTTATTTAACTGGAGAACACTCACATGAAAGCAAAACTTCTACTTATCGGACTACTGGCAACCTCAACTACAGCAATGTCCTCAACAGCACCGAACTTCTATGATGGCTACTTTGATATCAGCTCTGTAGTTGATCTTGCAGAGAGTATTGAGCTGTACAACCAAGAGAATGGCTATTGGAGTAATGATGAAATTCTCAATGCTGAACTCAAACGTTATCTAACTCAGAAGGATGTTGTCGCAGAGAACGACGAAGACAATGGTTACTGGATGTAACCCCCCTCTTCAATCACTAGAGCATTAACACTAGAAAGGGCCAACTCCTGATGACGATCAAGAGTTGGCCTAAATGTTTGTGATGAACTATCTCTATCATGTTGCGTCAGCCAGCCGCCCTCTAACAAACCAGACGGCAGCAATAAATCAGGTCCAGCCAAGAGAGGACCCATCTTCAAGACAGCACCAGAGACGGCAAAGCTCGCCAAGGGGCCAGTGACTACTTCTGAGCTACTGCTACAGCATAGCACCGCCCAACCATCTTTTGCACAAAACAACGTTATTTCCAGTACCGCAGAAGACACCAGTTCTAACCACGTTTTGCAAATAACCTAAAATTCCTGCTGCTGCGATGTACCTTAGTGCAGGCAGTAGTGGCTGATCAATTGGCGCAGTAGCTGAACGGTTGGCTCTATTCTATCGAGGGAGAGGAACTCATCGGGCTGATGCGCCTGCTCAATATCACCGGGGCCGAGGATCAGAGTCTCCATCCCCATCTGCTTGAGGAAGGGGGCTTCAGTACCGAAGGCGACAGCACCGGCCCGGTGTCCGGTCAACTGCTCGGTGACTTGAACAATATCTGCGGTTGCAGCAGTCTCCATCGGAGGAATGCCATCAAAGGCGCACTCCAGCTCCAGCTGTAGTGGAGATTGCTCAAACAACGGGTGCAGTCTGGCGGCCATCTCTTCACGTAGGGCCTCTAGAGACATCCCCGGTAGTGGGCGGATATCGATCTGCAGTTCACAGTGACCACAGATACGGTTGGGGTTGTCGCCACCGTGGATATGCCCCAGATTCAGCGTAGGGACCTCGACATCAAATAGTGGACTGCGGTAACGCTGCTGTAGTTCATCGCGCCACTGCATCAGTTCACCGATCAGTGTGTGCATCCCTTCAAGGGCCGAGGCCCCAAGGCTGGGGTCACTGGAGTGGCCGGAGCGCCCATGCAGTCGTAGTGTCTCCATGCCGATCCCCTTATGGGCGCGGATTGGTTTGAGGCCGGTGGGTTCTCCAATCACGGCATGTCGCCCCAGTTTCCGCTGTAGGGAGAGTAGCGCCTTGGCCCCGCACATGGTGCTCTCTTCGTCTGCGGTGGCGATGATGGTGAGCGGATGTTGTAGCGTTGATCTGTCAATCTCACGTAGCGCCTCAATGATCAGTGCAAAGAAGGACTTCATATCGCTGGTACCCAGCCCGTAGAGGCGGTTGTCACGCTCTTTCAGCTGGAAAGGGTCACTCTGCCAGAGGTGTGGGTCGCAAGGGACGGTATCGGTATGGCCAGCCAGCACCAGTCCACCAGGGCCATGGCCGTAGCTGGCAATCAGGTTGAACTTTCCTGAATGGCCCTCGATTGGGAGTACCTCAACGCTGAAGCCAAGACCTTCAAACCAGCTGGCCAGTAGATCGATCACCGCCCGGTTTCCCTGATCCCATTGAGGAGAGATGCTGCTGACGGAGGGAGCAGCAATCAGTGCAGAGATCATCTCCAACAGCGGTGGCGGGGAGATGCTCTTCAATCTAGATTTAAGGTTTGTTGTGAAACGTCCATTTCCTCTCCATTGCCCCCTTCAGTGAATGATGATCTGAAGTATAGTGATGCGTTATCTGTAACGCAAAGAGGGGGGCGGAGGAAGACAGAGAAGAGCAGAGTTAAGTTGATCTCTTGCAGTTCTCTTTCTTGCGACCACTACAACCACAACTGCCGCCCGTGCTGGCACAACCACCACCCTCTTCACGGTGAGTCCCCAGCTCTGGATGACGTTTGGAGAACTGACGTGCCGCTTGTTGTACCAGCAGCCACCCCAGCAGTAGCGCCATAATCAATCCGGCGGTCATCAGAAATTTGATCATGCGCCACCCCCCAATCCAGCAAAGCCCATAAAGCTGAGTGAGAGCAGGCCGCCAATCATTAGGCTGAGCGCTGCACCACGGCTGATGCTGGGTACGTTGGAGAGGTCCAGACGCTCACGCAACCCTGCCATCAATACAATCGCGAGGGTAAAACCGGCACCTGCACCCAGGCTGAAGCCGATGGTCTGCATAAAGGTGTATTCGCGGAAGGTCTGGAACAGTGCCAATCCGAGGATCGCACAGTTGGTGGTGATCAGTGGCAGGAAGATACCGAGTGCGCGGAAGAGGGAGGGGCTGAACTTCTTCACAAACATCTCGACCAGCTGTACTGCTGAGGCGATTACGGCGATGTAGCTGATCAGGCGTAGGAACTCCAGATCCAATGCCATCAACACCTCGTTGATAGCGAAGGCGCAGAGGGAGCTGATGATCATCACAAAGGTGGTGGCCAGCCCCATGTTCCATGCAGTGGATAGTTTTCCCGAGACTCCAAGGAAGGGACAGAGCCCCAAGAAAGAACTCAATACAAAGTTGTTAATCAGAAAGGCGTTGAGAAAGATAAAAGCGACACTGGTTTCCATGATCTACCCCTTCTCTGCGATAAGTTGTTGAGCCTCTTTGCGCTCTTCACGCCAAGCGAAGAAGAGCAGCCAGAAGGCGAGGACGAAGAAGCCACCGGGTGGCAGAATCATCACTACCCAAGATTGGAACTGGTCACCAAATAGAGGAATACCGAGGAAGGTGCCGCTACCCAGCACCTCACGTACTACACCCAGGCAGAGTAGGGCGATGGTGAAGCCCGCCCCCATACCCAGTGCATTGACCACTGATTTGGAGACGCTGTTTTTAGAGGCGTAAGCCTCGGCACGTCCAAGGATCATGCAGTTGGCTACAATTAACTGAATAAAGGCCCCCAATGCATTGTAGAGATCGAGACTGATCGCCTGAATGGCATAGTCGACGATGGTGACAAAGGTGGCGATGATCACAATATAGGTGGCGATTCGCACCTGCTTCTGAATATGGTTACGCAGGAAGGAGACCAGCGCACCGGAGGCGACCAGTACCAGTGTGGTGGCGACTCCCATTGCCAGCGCATTGATGGTGGAGTTGGTCACCGCCAGTACCGGACACATCCCTAGCAGCATCACGAATACCGGGTTGTTCTTCCAAACGCCCTCCATAAAGGTTTCAGCGTCGATGGTGTTATCCTCCTCCAGTAGTGGAGGGATGACTGGGCTGCTGTTATCACTCATGGTGTATGCTCCTTGATGGTCTCAGTCAGCGGATAGAGGCGGGGTAGAATGGATGCGGTATGGAGGCGAATCATCTTACCGATCGCCTTAGAGGAGACGGTGGCCCCAGAGATAGAGTCGATCTCCCACGGGTTCTGTTTGCTTCCGTGTTTTACTGTAACCACTGGGTTGACGATCTGCTCTTGTGCCGGATTGAGCTTGACATCCAAGGTGGTAAAGTTGGCAAGGAAGGGGGGATCTTTCAGAATAAGATCACCCAGCCCCGGTGTCTCTGCATGTTTCAACACCTTCATTCCACTGAGGCATTCACACGCAGGATTGTAGCCATAGAGAATCTGGATTACGTCCTGATACCCTTGCCCCTCGGTTGCCAGAGCAATACCCTTCAGTTTGCCCTTCTCGTCATAACCGGCATAGATCAGCTCTCCCTCGGTGGCGGTGCCATCGTTGGCCGTCAAGCTGTTCTCACCCAGCAGATAGGGTTGGCTGATTATCGCGCCGGGAACCACCTCAAAGATGGCGCGTTCAATCGCCTCTTTTCGGTTCTGTTCGATGATGGGGGCGGTGTACTCCACCACCATCACAATCAATAATCCAGAGAGGGCAGAGATGCCACCCAGAGTGCGGATCAGTGCGCCGTTGGAGGGTGCATTGGGATTGCTCATCGTGCCTCTCCATAACTGCGTGGCTGTGTAACCAGCTCGATCAACGGCAGGAAGATATTCCCCAGTAGAATGGCATACATCACCCCTTCAGAGAGTCCACCATAGACACGGATCACCACGGTCAATGCGCCAATCAGGAAGGCGTAGAGCCAGACCCCAGCAGGGGTAACTGGAGAACCGACCATATCGGTTGCCATAAAGATCGCACCCAGTGCCATGCCACCGCTGAGGATGTGGAACATCGGTCCAGCGAGGCTTGGATCACTCCACTGTGTGATCAGTGCAACTACAGAGGCGGAGGCGAATATGCCCACTGGAATGCGCCAGTCGAGGAAGTTGCGTGCTGCGAGGTAGAGGCCACCCAGCAGAATCAGAATGAATGAGGTCTCGCCGAGTGAGCCTGCAGTGGTTCCGCTAAATAGGTCAAATAGTTCTGTCGGTGTGTTCTCAAACTTCTGCAGCCCCAGTGGTGTTGCGCCTGTGAAACTATCGACATTTTTCCCTGTCAGCCACTCTGTGGTAGAGATTGGCAACAGCATGGGCGGGGTTAGAGTCGAAGGGATAAACTCCAGAAAACGGTCCTGTAGCAGGTTTGGGGTCCAGCTGGTGATTGCAACCGGGAAGGCGGCCTGTACGAAGGCTCGACCTACCAGTGCGGGGTTGAGAATATTGTAACCGAGTCCACCAAAAAAGATCTTGCCGATCCCCATGCCAGAGATTGCAGCCACGGCGGCCATCCACAGAGGAAAACCGGGGGGGAGCGTTAACCCAAGCAGTAGCCCAGTGAGGAGGGCGCTGTTATCGCCCAATGTGCTGGGCTTGTTCCCCAGTTTACAAAATAGGTGCTCTGTCCCCATCGCAAAGAGAATGGTGGTGAGAATCACCACAGCGGCGCTGAGGCCAAACTGATAGACGGAAAAGAGGGCGACAGGAATCAGCGCATAGACTACCTGCAGCATGATCTGGTCTACAGAGAGGTTTTTCTTGAGGTGAGGAGAGGTGCGGATCTCGACCGGATTTTTCTTGGACATAGTGCTTTATGCAGCCTCGCTGGTGCTCTTTTCTGTGGACTGGTCGGTCTGCTGTGATTCCAGCTCTGCAGCTGCCTCGGCGGCTTCAGCAGCATGGCGTTCACGGTTGATGGATTTGGCGATACGGAAATATTGGGTTAATGGGATATTGGAGGGGCAGACATAGCTACAGGAGCCGCACTCAAAACAGCTATTGAGGTGATACTCCTCTTCCATTGCCTCATATTCACGGGAGCTGGCCAACTGTCCCAGCATTGATGGGTTGAGGTGTAGTGCACAGGCATCCAGGCAGTCGCCGCATTTGATGCATGGGTAGACGGTTTTTAGTTTGTCAGATTCTAGTTGTGGCTCCATCACCACTACACCAGAAACCCCCTTGGTGATAGCGACATCCAGTGAGGCTACGCTCATCCCCATCATTGGGCCACCGAGAATCACTTCACTGCTATCGATATCAGCGCCCACCTGCTCCATCAAGAAGCGCAGTGGGGTACCGATAGGCACCATATAGTTACCGGGCTTTTTCACCCCGGGACCGGATACCGTGACCACACGTTCGATCAGACCACGGTTCTGTGGAATCAGGCTACCCAGTTGGGCCAGTGTGCCGACGTTGTAGACGGCAACCCCAATCTTGGCGGGGATCTCTCCCTCAGGCACTTCCCTGTCGAGCAGACTGTCGATCAACAGTTTTTCAGCACCCTGTGGATATTTGGTAACCACCGCTTGTACGGTGATGTTGGGGTGGCCAGCCAGTGCCGTTTCGATATGTTTGACGGCATCAAACTTGTTGTCCTCTACGCCGATAATGGCACGTTTGGCTCCGACTGCTCGGACTACCATTTCGATGCCACGAATCATCGCATCTGTCTGTTCTAGCATCACCCGATGGTCGCAGGTGAGATAGGGTTCACACTCGCAGCCATTGACCAGCACGGTCTCAATCACACTCCCTTCAGGAGGGAGTAGTTTGACATGGCTGGGGAAGGCGGCCCCGCCCAATCCGACCATGCCGGAGTGCTGAACCGCTTCAACTAACTCTTTGGGAGAGAGGTTTTCGATATCCTGCTGGGCGCTGTAGAGCACCTCTTGTGTGGAGCCACCATAGGTTTCGATGGTGATAGCCGGGGTTTTGGGGCCTGCGGCGGTTGGGATTAATGTATCGACCGATTTTACCACCCCAGTAACGGGAGAGTGAATGGGTACGGATAAGAATCCCCCCGGTTCAGCGATGGGTTCACCACGGACCACTTCCTGCCCAGGTTTTATTAGTGGTTTCGAGGCTGCGCCGATGTGCTGAGAGAGAGGGAGGTCTACTCTTGGGGGGAAAGGGATGCGCCGAATCGCCAGCCCCGCAGTTGCCTCTTTATGGGCAACTGGGTGGATACCATGAGAGAAGGTTCTTCTCTTACGGAGCTTGGCAAACAGCTTTTCTGCATTGAGTATCATTGTTTTTTTACCTCAATCCATTTTTAATTTGTTGTTGGCGATTAGTTTTATGGCTTTTAGTCCCCTCCTCCTGTCAGGGGGAGGGATAGGGTGGGGGTTAAGTGTATGGTTACACACTCCACCCCCATCCCAGCCTTCCCCCTCAATGGGGAAGGAGCCAAAAACGGTGCCATAATGAGAGGGATCGCTCATTGGCACAATCTACTGATACTTCTCAGCACGCTTGGTGAGCTTCTCTATATCTTTCTCACTCATATTCCAAGGTGTTCCAGGGTGAATACACTCAGCGGTACACTTCTCAGCCGCCTTGACGATCTCCTTGTAGCTGTTGGCAGAGGGGTTAATCACCACCGCCAGCTTGTCATCGTTGTACTGGAAGGTCTGAGGTGCAATCTCTACACACTCATCACAAGCCGTACACTCCGGTGTCTCGATCCAAACGGGTTCGAAATCTGCTGCAGTTGCAGTGGATGTTGCTGCACCGTTACCACCTGCAGGTGCTGCCGCCATATCACCAAGGGCTGAAGGGTCACCACCAGCCAGTGACAGTAGAGAAGAGGCAACGCTCTGTGCCATCTCCGCCTTGGCCTGGTTAGCAATTGCTGCTGCATCCACCTGATCCGCAGGATCTTCACCAGCGAGTGAGCGCAGTTGGTGCCAGAAGTCACGACGCTCTTCACAAGAGAGGACGATCTCCTGAGCCACCAGAACACGCATCAGCTGGTTCTTGTTGTCTACCGCCCAGATGTAAGGGAACAGCCCTTCACGGTCATCCTCCTCCATGTCGAGGAACTCATGCAGTGGAACCATATCGTCATTCCATGCGGCCTGAGGTGCCTTGCTGAACTGTTTGCGGAAACGCCCTTCGGTCAATGCCCAGTCGGCAAAGGTAAACGGCAGGGTCATCTTCGCCTCTTTGCCATTCTCGTCGGTGTAGGTCAGGTCATAGGTGACCCAATCCTGATCAATCGATGGGTTACCCTCAATATCACAGCACTCCTTGAAGGTGGTGCCTTCATCTGGGTCATACTTGAACATAGGGTAAGCACGAGACTCCAGTGCCATCTTGGTCTGCATGTCAGTGGCATCATCCGCCACCCCATGCTCTGGCTGACAGGTGGTGTAGAGGTTGAACATCGCAGGACGGCGGCTGTTGAGGCCATCGATAAATCCTTCAATCATATGGGTTACATTGGCCTGTGAGCTCTGCAAGATGTAGCTGGTACGGTGTGCCATACCGATAATGCCCATCTCCTTGCGGATTTCGGTCTTGCCCTTCATCACCTTGCCATAGGGGGCCATATCCGCCACCTGACCGATAAAGCCAGAGGTGCAGGATTGACCGCCGGTGTTGGAGTAGACCTGGGTGTCGAGAATCAGTACCTTGATCGGCATACCGGATGCCAATGCACGGGAGAGGTTCTGGAAGCCGATGTCATACATCGCACCATCGCCACCCACTGCGGTAACCGGTGGACAGAGCTGCCACTCCTCATCACTGAATTTTTTCCAGTCGAAATAGGTGAAGAAAGAGCCATGCTCAACCTCATCGTATTTCCCCTCCAACTCCAGCTTGGCCATACGCACCGCCTTGAAGCCTTCTGCCATCTTTGACATATGGCCCTCAAATAGCCCCATCGCAACGGATGGTGAATCCTGGAATAGGTGGCTGGTCCAAGGGAAAGGGTAGGGGCTGAAGGGGAAGGTGGAACCCCATACCGAGGTACAACCGGTGGCGTTGACAATACCCATCTCGGCACGACCGACGTGATTTTTTCCATCGGTGTAGAGCCATTTGAGATGACGCAGTTTCTCCAGCAGTTGAGTGGCCCACTTCAGCCACTTCTGATCCACAGGCTCGTCAACGGTAGGGTCACTGAGCTGTTCAGAGAGTGCACTCAGCGTCAGGTCATTGTCCTCATTTTCGGCAACTACACTGTTGATAGCGCTGGTGTCTGAGAGATCCATGCTGGAGGCGAGCTTGAGACGAATATGGGTCTCCATACGGTTGATCAGATCATCCAGCTCGCTGATATGCTTCTTCACCCGTGGCTGCATCAGTGCAGTGACGGTTCCGGTGAAGATGTGGATAGCGGTCTTCTCGCCGCAACCCAGACAGGCACCATCGCCTGAGATCAGAGAGTTGTAGTTCTTCTTGTCGAGCAGCAGGGTCTCCAGTGCACCGATCTTCTCTTCCAGATCATCAATGCGGATGTACTCCTCTTTGGTGGTCGGCAGGTCGAGCCAGAAGGCCCAGTCCTTGCGCAGGGTGTCGATTGAGTCCTGGGTCTGGGTTTCTGCAACCAGTGCGCCGTCGTCACAGACCTGTACACACTCCATACAGCCCTTACAGGTGTAGGGGTTGATGGTGATTGAGAAGAGACCGCCGGTGCCTTTCTGCTTCTTCTCCTTGTTACTATAGTAGGGTTTGGTGATGGAGAATTCAAAACCACCGATGCTGTCGAGGAAGAGAGCAAACTCTTTCTCCAGCTTCTCTTTTTTCGTACCTTCGAACTCTGATTCGCTCAGGGTCTCCAGTACTGCCTGATCCAGTAGTTGAGAGACGATTGCCTGCTCACCTTGGGTCTCTATCAGTGCACGCAGCTTCTTCTCTACGGTGCGGGTCTCACGGCGTAGATGGCTGGTGAGGGTGCCCTTGGTCTCGATACGCTCAATAGCAGTGGCGAAGACATCGCTGACGGAGTTGACCAGACCAGGAATCGCACTGTCTGGGCAGGTGGTGTAGCAGTCGCCACAGGCGGTACAGTTCTCGGTGATGAATTTAGGGTACTCAAAGCGGATCTGAGTCATATCACGGTAGACACCGGTCGCTGCTGGAATCAGGCTGGTGGCGATCAGTGGGTCAACTAGGTTTTCGTTACCTTGACCACTCAAATAGAAGGAGCCAGTCTGCTCCCAGAAGTGGTGGATGTCGGAACGCATCTCATCACCCTTGGGCATCTGCTTGAGCATGATGGGTAGCTTGGTCTCTTTCTTGATCTGTGTAGCACCGCTGCTGATCTCTTTGTTGGTGATCTCGACAATCTCGTCAAAGCCGCGACGCACAACACGCAGGTTATCGGCGACGACATTGGCACCCTTACCACCAAACTTGCTCTGAAGCTGTGCCTCAATCGACTTGAATAGCTCCTCCTCGGTGAGGTTGGCACGCTCCATCAATGGGGAGGCGGCGAAGAAGGCACCCTGGAAGGCGTTACCCTGCATTCTGAACTGTAGATCGGGGTTGGAGGCCTCCTCTTTGGCGATCTTGAAGCCGTCGACAAAGTAGACACGAATATTGTGCTCGTTAATGTACTTTTGGTAGAAGACGGGGATCTGCTGCCACACCGCATCAGCATCACCCAAGTTGCTCTGGATGATAAAGAAGCCGCCATCTTTCAGCCCGTAGAGTGGGTTGGAGTGGCCAAATACGTTGGGGTCTGGAGAGAGTACGACATCTACAAAGTGGTATTCACAGTTGAGACGGATACGCTCAGGTGCTGCGGAGAGGTAGTAAGTGGTCGGTTGTCCCTTCTTCTCAGAGCCATATTTCGGGTTGGCGCGGATGTCATAACCGAGCAGGTCATACAGCGTCATCGCCAGATTCTTACCGGTGGTGATCGCACCCCAGCCACCGACCGAGTGCATACGCATGGTGATGGCACCCTCTGGCAGCAGGTCTGGGTTTTCGGAACCACGAACGGCCATCTCGGCAATGTGTGGGTAGCTGTCGAGCAGCTCCTGTTGGCGGATCTCTGCGGTAGGGTTGGCCGCTTCACGCACGAAATCAACGCCGAGGTAGAAGAACTTCTTCTTTTTACCATCATCAAGCATGTTCTCGATGGCACCAATCAGCCCCTCTGGCTGTAGGTCGCGAGAACCCAAACCGTAGCTACCGGAGTAGAGTGCAGGGATATCCTTGCCTTTGTAGTTGGCATAGGTTGGGTAAGGCTTTTCACCTTCTACAGCACCGTTCTCGATGCACTTGGAGATGGCGGCGCGAATCTCACGAATCAAAGGCAGATCTTCTGCCAGTGGCTGGTCGGTACGCTCTAGCACCACAACGCCCTTGCGACCCTTCAGCACCTTACCGATCATATCTCCGGGGAAGGGGCGATAAATAGTGAGGTTGGCTACACCCACCTTCAGTTTGCGGGTCTCACGCAGGTAGTCAGCAACCGCTTGTGCCTGGGTAATCATCGAACCCTGACCGAGGATGACATACTCGGCATCCTCCATCTTGTACTCGCCAACACGGCTGTACTGGCGGCCAGTTAGTGAAGCATACTCATCCATCACCTGTTCGGTGATCTCGCTGATATGCTCGAAGAAGTAGGGGCGCTGACCTGCAACCGCCTGCATATAAGCGTCCTGATTCTGTACCGAACCGGAGGTCATTGGGTTATCCACATCCCACACTTCAGGTACACGGCGACGCTTCTCGCCATAGATCATCTTCTGTGCAGGGGTAGGACACTCAATGATATCGTCTGGGCGACCACAGAACTCCTCAATCAGGTCACGCTCTGGAACCTGTAGTGGCTCAATCAGGTGGGTGGTGAGGAAGCCATCTTGCCCGATTGCAGCGGGTGTCAACGTCAGCTCGGCAATCTTGCGGCCGATCAGGTTGAGGTCAGCTGCCTCCTGTGCATCGTTACCAAAGAGCTGGAAGAAGCCGGTGTCATCAATACAGTGGTAGTCGTCGTGACCACAGTGTACGTTGAGAGAGGCCTTGGTGATGGCGCGAGTGCCGATATTCAGTACGTAAGGGAGACGCTTGCCGACCGCTGCGTAGAGCGACTCGTGCATAAAGGCGACACCCTGTGCGGAGGAGAAGTTGGTGGCGCGCAGGCCAGTCATCGACATACCGGCAGTCACTGCGGCGGCGGCGTGTTCAGATTCGGGTTCAACAAAGATTAACGGCTTGCCGGAGACATTGATGTGACCCTTGGCGGTCTCTTCGGCCCAATACTCGCCCATCTGTGTGGAGGGGGTGATGGGGTAAGCACCAGCGGCATCAGAGGCTTCACGTTCACAGAGGATGACTGCAGTGTTGCCGTCCATCGCCATCCGTGTGCCGGGGTACTTAAACTCTTTCTTTGCCTTCTCTTTCTTTCCAAACATAACGATGCCTCTTTAATTAACCGATGGGTAGGGGTTGTTTTCTAATGATTTTCTTAGCGTCCTTGCCGACACTGTAATTTTCGCTGGTGCGATCAAACCAGACGATTGCCCCAGTGGGGCAGCGCTCAATGGCGACCCTGGATGAGAGGTCATTCTTGCTGTAGTCAATCACAGCGAGGTTATCCTTGATCTCAATTAGGCTCTCTGGGGAGTCGAGTACGCAGCGTTCACAGGCGGTGCAGATCACATCGCACTCGGCCTCGGCCTCATCCCCTTTCTCCAGATTTTTACAGGCGATAAATAGCTGATGGCTCTGCGGGTGGATCTCAAACAGATCCTTGGGGCAGACAGCTACACAATCACCACAGGCGGTGCAGATGGACTCATCCACAATGGGAAGTCCATACTCATTCATCGAGATGGCATCAAACTCGCAGACCACCTCACAGTCCGACATTCCCAGGCAGCCCCAGGTACACCCCTTGCCGCCACCAGAGACCAGTGCCGCAGCACGACAACTCTCCATCCCTTCGTAGTGGGCGCGGATATGGGCAATATGGGAGCCGCCAAAGCAGGCGAGTCGGGCTACACGCTTCTCATGTTCTTGCAGATCAGTGCCCAGGAAGTTGGCAATGATCTCCAGTGATTCGGCGCTGCCAACGGTACACATCCCAGGGTCTTTGACCTCAGCAATCAGATCTTCGGCAAAAGGGCGGCAACCGGGGGAGCCACAGGCACCACAGTTGGTGTTGGGGAGTAGCTCCTCAACGATATCGATCCGAGGGTCCTCTTCTACATAGAGTTTCTTGTTGGCAATGGCCAGTAGCAGTGCCAGCGTCCCACCCAACCCCAGCATAAAGAGGGTGGCGAGGGGGATGGTGGAGAGTTCAGCGCTCACTTGTGGTTAAGCCTTCTGCTTTCCATTCCACTCAATGCCGAACTCATACTCCATGATCTCTTGCATGGCAGGTGAGGTGAGTGGTTGAGTGCTGTTGTGTTGAATCGCCTGGTTGAGTTGGTTTACCGCCCAGCTGTGACTGCGGTGGTAGTGCGCCTCAATCATCTCTACGCCGTGCTCAAAGAGCTGTCCATGTACGGTCTGTTTCCTCATTTCTTAATAGCCTCCCGAGTTGCGATTTGTTTTTTTAATCTTGGGTAAATTCTATGGGGTGACTTGACTATTTAGCTATTAAATAGTATCAATTCCATATATTGAAAAAATAAATAGACGGGGTGGAGGATGAAGAGCGGAAAACAGGTCTACTATAAAAAGGATCGACTCAAGAAACTGCGTGCTTTTTGCGCGACTGCGCAGGTCGGTAGCTTCAGTGGTGCAGCGGTTCATCTGAACATGAGTCAGCCAACAATATCCTTGCAAATTCAGGCGTTAGAGCAAGAATTTGAAGTAATTGTGTTTGAGCGAAAAGGCTCTAGAATCAAGCTCACCCCAGAGGGGGAGATCCTCTACCGTCTGGCTCAACCCCTGGTGCAGGGGATGGATAAGCTACATGAAACCTTCACTGCACACTACGGAAAAATGGATACCGGAGAGCTGACCATTGCAGCCGGAGAGTCAACAATTCTCTATGTGTTGGCGGACCCTGTGCAGCGATATGCGGAGGAGTATCCCGGGATTCACCTCACCTTGGCCAACGTAACGGGGCGTGATGGGTTGGCGATGTTGCACGCCGATGAGGCTGATCTGGCGATTGGCTCCATGCTGGAGGTGCCGGATGAGATCGTCTACGAGCCGATCGTCACCTACAACCCCACCTTGATCACCCCGCTCGATCATCCGCTGGCTAAAAAGAAGAAAGTCACGCTTAAAGATATCAGCCCCTATGGACTGATTTTGCCACCACGGCACCTCAGTACCTGGCGCATTGTGGATATGGTCTTCCGTCAGAATGATCTGGAATACAGCGTCACTCTGGAGGCCGGAGGCTGGGAAATTATCAAGAAATATGTGGAGATCGGTATGGGGATATCCATTGTTACCGATGTCTGTCTCACCGGTGAGGAGGAGGTGGCCCGCTTTCCACTGGATGACTACTTCCCCAAACGCACTTACGGTATTGTGCGACGTCGAGGGCGCTTCCTCTCGCCACAGGCGATCCGCTTTATGGAGATGATGCGGGAGCACTACCGCTAGTGTCTCGATGCGGTATGAAATTGATTTAAATCAACCCAGTTTGTGCTATCAAGGTGAGGTGGTGTTCCGAACAGCATATCCTATGGAAATAGGGTATTACTCAGAAAAGGAGTAACTTCTCAAAAAGTCCGTGCATTTACGATTTGATGATACAGGCATTGCCGCTGATCACGTCAGGTAGATAGGGTATTCTGTTTTTCCCCGTTATTCGATCCCGAATAAAATCCCAAACTGAGAT
>Ga0233435_1002697_pt1 | contig 14533 bp, 12 predicted proteins | sample SI_122_August201_3_FD_182735 | JGI IMG/M metagenome (GOLD analysis project Ga0233435, IMG submission 182735) | Seawater microbial communities from Saanich Inlet, British Columbia, Canada - SI_122_August2016_135_MG | ecosystem: Environmental > Aquatic > Marine > Inlet | place: Canada: British... | reverse complement strand
CTATATTATACAACAAAAAAAATAACTATATTTTCTAGTTATTTTTTTTGATTTTTTTTAATTAGTTTTACTTTAGTTTATGCTGAAAAGCTATATTATTTTTATAATTTTTACCTAAAGTATTAAACAAAAATGTAGCTTTTTTATTTTTCAAAATCAAATTGTAAGTTATATCAATATTCTTCTTTTATATAATTTTTAAGCTCATAATGAATAAATCTTATTTTTCTTTTTTGTGTTCTAGATCATCAGAAAATCAATTTTAGTAAATTTTTATCAATAGTTAAACTTTTAAATAAATCTAAAACAGTATTTTGTTTTAATATTAAATGTTTAAAAATATATTCTAGCATTTCTTCTAATTCTGGATCATCCTCTAGATCCATATTATCTAAAAATATATCTACATTTCAAAAAAGTAATTGATTCTTTATATCATTATCTAATTTTTTTCAATTAACTTTAGTCTTTTCTCTTTCATAATCCTTAAAGTCATTATCTCATATAAGTTTTATTGATTCTAAATCTTGAAATATCTGACTATTATACCTAGCAATATCTCGTAAAATTAATAAAATAAATCTAGTAACTTCACTCCTAGCACGGTATTTCATTTCCTCTTCAACCATTCAAGCTGGTTCTATTGTTACATCTTCATATCAATCTTCAAATTTAAATACAACTTTGTATTTTGCTATATCAGGTGATATAATAGATAAGTTATCAATAAAATCATTCTTTAAATTTTCAGCATCTAATCTAGTAAAAAAATTATCAAAATCTTTGTATACATCGTCAATACTAGATAAATCAGTATAAAAATTAACTATATCAAATAATTCTTGTTTGTTAACTTTTTTTGATTTTGCGTAAAAATGATACTGTTTAACAATTTTCAAAATTGTTTTTACTGTAGTTGGTCTATCTTGAAAATAATAAGATAAATGTGAGAGTAATTTTTCTTTATTGATAAAACCTTTTCAAGGAATTGATGCATTAAGAATAATTCTTACTACAGGAGAAATTAAATCATCTATTTCATTATTTTTTTCTATTTCTTTAATTAATATAGCATTTAATTTTTCAAAATTCTTTTTTCCTTTTAAATTAGTTTTTGGTTTTACTAGATCATATTCATGAACTAACTCTAAATCTGATTTTTTTCTAGTATTACTTGCTAATAGAGAACTGACTTCCAAATTAACATGTAGATCAATTAACGGATCTTTATCTATAAAAGAAATTTCATTCTTAAGTATAACTCTAGTATCAACTGACTCTATCATAGCTTTTAGTTTAAATATTATCTTATTCAATTAAGTATAAGTATTTATATTATTTTGTCAAGTTTATTTTTTAGCTAATCAATTAGGGTAAAATAAACAATAATCACTATTAAATTATAAAAAGTATATAAAAGTTTTGACATTGTATATATTATTTATATACTGAGTGTATAAATAATATATAACCTAATAAAACATTATGGAAACTAATATAAAGACTTACATATTTGAAAATGATAACATAACTGTAAAAACACTATTTTCATGAGGTAAAATATGGCTAACTAAAAAAGAAATAGCAAAATTATACGGAATTGAAAAATCTGAAATAAAAAAAGAATTAAATAATATTCTAATTGATTCAGATCTAGATATAGCTGAAAATGTGGTGAAAATATATAATAATAAGAAAAATAAAAAAGAAACTTATTATAGCTTAGATATTCTACTATTATTATGATATAAATCTAAACATTATAAAGAAACAAAATTTCTAGTAAATACAAACAAAATGATAAAAAAATATTCTTTTAAAAGGGAACATAGAAAAGCTAATGTATTTAAAAATATACTAAATACATTAACTCCTTTTTTCTGAGTAGCTTAATCTTTTATGCTACTCTTGAGAGTTTTCTTAAATCTTCATACATTTCATTTTCTATATTATCCATAAATCTAATATAAAGTTTTGGTGTAATTATTTCTTTTTTATATAAATCTGTTATAACTTTTTCTTCCAATTTCAATAAAGATTTATTAATAAGTTTTGAATCAAGAGAATGAACTACATTTTTATTAGAAGAAAAAATTTTCATTCTTTTTTTATCTGCATTTTTGTTAAACACAGCATATAAATGTATTATCTTATCAAAAATCTTTTTATCAAAACCAAAATCTATTTCAGATAATATTTTTAATTCTTTAATAACTTTTCTTGTTATAACAAGCCTAGTTCTATTTCTAATATAAGCATCTAAATCCGTTGAAGTTTTTTTATACATAGTAACAACAAATCTAGAAAATACATCATAATCATTCTTTTTCTTTGATATTTTTCTAAGTTGAGAATAATCATTTTCAACTCTTTCCATTTGTTTTTCTATTTTTCTAAGTATATACTTAAAATTGTGTTCATCAATCTCATTATAGTAAAACAAATTTTTTAAATACTGTTTTTCTATTCATAAAGCATGTAAGGAAATAGCTCTTGTTATTAGAGATGTTGATTTTTCTATATTATCTCATAATAACTCTTTCATAGATGATATAGACTCATTTAATTTTTCTGTATAATAAGTTTTAAACTTATCATACTCCATTTTAGTAAGATATCATTTTTTATAAGAAGAATTTAGTTTTTCTATTATTTTTAAATTGGCTAGGATACTTCATTCTTCATACTCAAATTTTTCTAATTTATTTAATTTATCAACTCACAATTTTTTCATCATTATAGGTATAACTGGAGCTTTAACAAACAAAGTAAACATTATACTTCATATTGTTAATACAAGTAGAAAATCTTTTATTGAAAAATCATAACTCCAATTAACAGTATTTTGAAAAGCTATCAATTTGTCATAAGATGGATCACCAACCCCAGGTATCATTAAAACCATCATAAGAGCTAAAGCTCATCTCAAACTTCACCAAGAAAGTAATTTTATCCAACTAGAAGGAATATGCTCTTCCATCTTAAAAGTATTAATAAAAGTTATAGGTATAAAAACAGATATATACCTCATGATCATTACTATCAAAATAACCAAAATAGTAGGTAAAATAAATTGTGTAAACTCTATATTTATACTAGATAATATCAATCACATAAGTATAAATACAATTGAATTTGATACAAAAGCAAAAAACTCCCAAAATTTTTGCATATGAGCCTCAACCTTTGGGGTAATTTTATATCTACCATAATTTCAAATTATAATTGAAGCGACAACTGTTGCTATAACTCATGATATTGGTAAAAATGTATAATGATGACTTATTAATTCAGCTAATATAAAAGTAATATGAGCTAAAAGCATAGTTAAAACTATTTCAACCTCTTCATTATTCTTGATATATTCTATTGTTTTACTAAAAATAACTCAAGTAAAAGATCAAAATAATATTCATCAAACAACCATTGATAAAAATGTACCCATTCATTCTAGATAAGTAGAACCAGTTACAATTCATCATTCCAGCATAACTCACAATATCACCAAAAATAGAGCTACTGCTGTACCATCATTAAAAAGACTCTCTCATTCAAAAAGTATTGTAAGTCTTCTTGGTGCTCACAAAGTTTTAAATATCGATAATACTGCTACAGGATCTGTTGCTGAAATAAGTACTCAAAAAAGTAAACAAACCAAAAAGGGAATATTAAGTCATACAAAAGGTAGCAAATAAAACATAACCAATGCACTAAAAAAAGCTGATATAACTAATCAAAATACTGATAAAGAAAATATAGTTTTCCAATTAACTAGAAGTTGACGATAATTTATATTGTAAGATGCTTCAAATAATAGTACTGGTAGAAATACAAAAAAAAGCAGATCTGGAGTTAGTTTAAAATCATCTATAAAACCAAAGAATTCTAATTTTGAAATAGGTACTAAAATTATACCTATAATTACAAGAAGTACAGTATAGGGGAAGTTTATTTTTTTACTGAAAATATAAGTAAAACAACAAACAATTAATAAAAATAATACAGACAATGTCTGTGTCATAAAACTGATTTCTTCCATATTTACAATTTAAATATAAGGATTGTTTTTTTAATAAATATTAAAAATACTTGCAGATTGTAAAATTTTTTTTTAATTAAGCAAATAAAAAAGTAAAAAAGTAGATTTTTTATTTAATCTACTCTTTTTATCAAATATTCCATATTCAAATCATATAGGAACTTATTTAAATTAAGTAAAGTTAATTGTTTTAAATAATTGATTCATAAATATGTTTTTATAATATATAACCAAGATATTGTATTTCAATGTTGATCTTTATAAAAAACTTTTTTTCAAAAATCTACAATTTCTTCTTTTGTTTTTAATTTTCTAATTTCCTCAGTATTTAATTTAATTTTCTTTTCTATAAGAATATCCATCTCGTCCCATTTTAATTTAATAGCCATATATTTTAACATATTAACACTTATTGAAGAAGAGTTATAGATCTTTTTTCATATATAGACATTATATAAATGTATAAAATCAATAAATGGTGCAAAATTTCATTTATGATATGATTGATTTTTCATAATTAATAAATCAAAAATATTAGTACAATCATTTCTTTCTAATGCATTATTTACATTAATTAAAAGTTCTTTTTTATCTAGATGTTCATCTTTATTTATACTTTTTATTTTATTTATATTTTCTTGATTTATATATATTTTTATTAATTCTGTTCTTGCAATTTTTAGAAAAAAATCATATAAATTTTCTTTAGTTGCTGCAAAACCACCTCTTTTATTTAAAATTATTTTTATTAAATCATTTCAATCAAAAGATAAATAATTATCCTTAATACTCAATTCACGATAAAATTCTTCTTTTAAAAATTTTTCTATAGTATCAATTCATTCTAAGCTAGATTGATTAATTAATTCTCATACTTCTTTTTCTATACTATCAAATCATAGATATTTTTGAGCAAAATCGTTTAGGAAATCATTATTTAAACTAGTAATATGAGTTTTTCATGTTAATTTTGAATATAAATTAAAAAAACTTGTAAAAGGAGAAAATTTTCAAATAATCTTACCATTTTTTTTAAATAATAGAAGGTCTAATGTTTTATTAATTCCAGCATTATTTAGGGATTTTTTTGCTTCTTTGATTAATTCTTCTTTTGATAAATTATTTACATAACTATGTTTATTTAAGTATTGTTCTCACATAGACTGCATTCATCACATTCATGGTTTTATTCCTGTATTAGCTTGTATTTTCTTTATAATTAAAGTATTATCAACTATTTTCTCTTTTTTGTCGAATAATATTTTATCTAAAAATTCTCTATATATACTATTAGTTACTTTATTAATATCTCTTGATAAAACTATTTGTATTATTTTTTTTCATGTAATTCAATTAGAAAAATCATTATCTGAGAATTTTTTATATCATAATTTTTCTAAATCTTCATTATATAAAATTCATGTTGATCTAACTAATTTTAAGACATAAATAGCTGTTTTCTTTTTGTAATTTAATTTATTAACAAAATTTAATATTGTTGTTATAGAAGTATTTGTAGTATACTTTTCTCAAGATATTAATTCAAATAATTTAAAAAAATCTCAAAATAAACCAAAATCTCATTTTGTTTTATTTATAAAATCTGATTCAAAAAAATGAACAGGTGAATTAAATCAATTTTCTATTAATACAAAGCTAGCTATTTTTATTAAATCTTTATTAGTTAATATATCTATTATATTTTTTTTCTCGATTTTAGCAGTAAGTTCTGCTTTTGATATAATATTATCTATTTGTGCTTTTTTAGACTTTTTTCTTTCAGATAGTAAAGATTTATCTTCATATGTATCTATCTTAGCTAACCATAAATCTGATAAGACATCTTCTCAAACAACTTCCAAAAGCTTTTCCTCTATTATAGTATTCAATTTTTCTTTGCTAATATTTGGTTTAACTATATCCAACACTTTTGAAACAACTCATTCAATACACGATTCTACTCAAAAATCTCCATCTTCAGTTATTCAAAAAGCTTCCTTTATTCTAGATTTAGATTTTAATATAATATGATTTTCTATAGCTTTTATATTCATTTTTTTGTTATTTTTTATAAAACATTATTAAATTTCTATTTTTTTCTTTTATACTTATAATCATCCTTAACATAAAAATAATCTATAAGTTCAGTTCTATTTATTTTATTAAAAAATTCTTTAACTATTACTCAATTGATAATATTTGAAGCATTAAGTTCTAATACATCTCTAACTAACTGTTCTCAAGTTAATGATAAATATTTAGTTCATTCTTTTGGTTCTAATTCATAATAGAATTCAAATTCTAACAAGTCATCTATATTTTCCAATCAAGCTACATTTTCAAAAGCCATCAATTCTCAAACTTCTTCTTCTAAACTATTCCATAATAAATCATCCTTAATAAAATCTTTTAACTCTACTAAACTAATACTTGTTTTTCATACTTCTTTTTTTAAAACTTTGTACATATTGATAAAACCATTAAATGGCTTTAATTTTCAATTAATATATGGATATTTTGTTGTTCTAAAAAGAAATAAATCCAAAGTTCAATAATAATCATTATTGTTCAATACCTTAACAGCCAACTCTCTACGTTTATCTTTAGGCAAACTCTTTAATGCATTAACTTTTCTTAAAGATAAACTTTTACCAATATATCAACCATATATTATACTACTATCTTGAAGAGTTAAATCAATTTTCATATTTATTTCTTCAATATAAAACTCTACTACAGGTTTTTTATGAAGTATATTAGTATCTACTGATCATATTACACTTGATTTTTCCATAGTTTTACAACTCTTTTCTTATTAAACTAAAATCTTCTGGTTTATTTTCCATATTTACCCATACTTCATATCCACCTCAATGAGCTGTATCAATAGATTCAGCTTTTTCTATATCAAACTTGTATTCATGTTCTACAAAAGTAGTACCTGCTTTTTTAGTTCAGTGATTTAAATTTGTTTTATATATTTTTTCTATTTTTTGTTTTGTGATTCAAGTAGGGGATACAATCTCTATTTCATCTCATAGCTCAAATCTATTTTTAACCTCAACTCTTACCAATTTATTTTCTTTATCATAATCTCTAAGTATTCATAAAAATGCTTTTGTTCAATAACTACCATTTCTTTCATAAAATTGAGCATTTGCATTTGTATTTCATGCTAAAAATCCTGGTATATATCATCTATTAGCTATAGCAAACAATTCTTCTGATAACTTTTTTGCATCATATTCTTCTCATGCTTCTATAGCATCAAGAGCTTTTTTATAAGCCATTCATACTGAAGCTATATAGTTTACTGTTTTATTTCTTCACTCTACTTTAAAACTTATTATTCCAGCATCTTTTAAGTCTTGCATATAATCTATTGCCATCAAATCTCTAGAATTCATCAAATATGTACCATATTGATCTTCATCTATTTCCATCATTTCTCCTGATCTTTCTTTTTCATCTAGATAAAAATTACCTGTTAATTCTTCATAATCCTCTGGTCTTCAAGTAACAGTTTCTAATTCTGCTTCAGTTTTTTCATCTTTAAATACTTTATATTCCCATCTACATGAGTGACTACAAGTACCTTGATTTGGATCTCTATTTGATAAATAATTTGATATTAAACATCTTCATGAATAAGCCATACATATAGCTCAATGAACAAAAGCTTCAAGTTCCATATCAGGAACAGCTTCATGTATTTCTTTCATTTCTTTTATTGATATTTCTCTGCTAAGAATAATTCTTTTAATTCCTAAAGTAGACCAAAACTTAGCCTGAGCCCAGTTTGTGTTATTTGCTTGTACTGATAGATGTATTTCCACATCAGGAAACTCTTCTCTTACTAAATGAATCAAACCCGGATCAGCCATTATAAAAGCATCTGGTTTCATTTCTACCATTTTTCTAAACTGAGCTAAAAATGGTTTTATTTTGAAATTGTGAGCATATATATTTGCTGTGAAATATATTTTTTTTCATCTACTATGAGCATATTCAACAGCTTCTGAAAGAGTATCCATAGTAAAAGCATTAGTCCTTGCTCTAAGTGAAAACATCGGTGCACCAACATAACAGGCATCAGCTCAGTAAGCATATGAAAATTTAAGTTTTTCCATATCTCAAGCCGGCATTAAAAGTTCTAGTTTATTAGTCATACTAAAAATATTAATATATAAAACTTGCTCCTGGCAAGCCCTTTTTAGTTAAAAAGTAAGGGAATTATATTTGTTTTTTATTTATTGCAAATTTTTATTGACTAAACCTAAAAAATAAATATAAATATATTACATCTAAATAAAAAAGGGAGGTGTACAAAATTTTAAGTTGTTTTTTCAACATATAAATATGGAGAAAGTATATGAAGGCAATTGCCTTAGCTATTGCAGCAGCTGCTGCATGGCCAAAAGACGACTAAATAAGTCAAACAATCTTTTATTTTAAAAAAAAGTGCTCACCAGGCACTTATAAAGAATAATCTCTAGTCATAGGTAATTCCTGATCAGAAAATACCTAAAATCCTGTGACTAGGGATTTTTTATTTTGCTTTTTTATTAGGCAAAATTATTTTAAACTCACTTCATTTTCACTCTTTACTTACCACAATTATATCTCATTTTAATTTATCAAGTATTTTTTTAACAATTGGTAATCACAATCAAGTTCACATTATATCTCTTGTCTGTTCAGATTTAACTCTTGTAAACTCCTTGAATAAATCTTTTTGATTTTCTTTAGATATTCAAAATCAATTATCTATTATTGATATAATTAATTTATTTTTTTCTTTATATGATTTTAAAATAATTTTTCATCATTCTTGAGTATATTTAATTGAATTAGATAAAATATTTTGTAAAACAATTTCTAATTTTTGACAATCTGTATTAAATAAAAAATCATCATATTCAATATCTAAAATCAATTTTTGTTTTTTCTTATTAGATAAAACAAGCATATGCTCATGCATATCTCTTATAAGTTTATTAATATTAATTAAATCAAACTTAAACTCATCTTTTCATGATTCTATTTTTCTTAAATCTAATAGTTCTGAAATAAGAGATATTAAATTATTTGTTGTTTTATACACTTTAGCTAAATATTCTTTAGCTTCAATATTTACGTGTCAAATATCTCATTCTAAAATCATTGATAAATATCATTTTACAACTGTTAAGGGAGTCCTTAACTCATGAGTAGCTAAACTCAAAAAACTATCTTTCAAATCAGAAATTTCTCTAAGTTTATCTATTTCAGTTTCATGTATTTTTATTACATTTTCCTCCATTTTTTTCTCTTTTGTAATATCTGTTCTTATTGACATATACTCAATTATTTCATTATTAATATCTAATAATGGTACAACATAAGCTATAACCCAATAAGAAGATCAATCTTTTTTTCTATTTTGAACAACTCACCTCCATACCTTTTTACTTTTTATAGTTTTCCATAAATCTTCAAATGCCTTTTTTGGCATATCCGGATGTCTAACAATGTTATGAGGCTTTCAGATTAATTCTTCCTCAGAATATCCTGAAATTTCACAAAATTTATCATTAATATATGTAATAATTCATTTAGTATCTGTTTTTGAAACTATACAAGAAACGTCTAATACTCTTTTACACTCTGATAACTCTTTTGTTGACTTTTCTGTTTTTCAGCTCATTATACAATAAAATTAAAATAATAAAATATACAAGTTTATTTTACTAATTTTTAATAAAAATCAATTATAAAAAAAATAACTTCTGTTGTATTAATTATTTTTTTACAATTGACATATTAATTATAATATATATAATATATATAATATAAATTATTAACAAATAATTCGGATTATGAACCAAAACTGTGAATTAAGCAATACATCCAAATACTTCCCAACAGATTATCTTTTTGATATCTATTCTTTAACATGAGAATACAAACCATTACAAAAAGAGTATTATTCATATATTTTAACAGTAGATAACCTTGCTACAAATAGTATAAAATCTAAGTTAAATGATATAATTTCAAATTCAAAAAACTCTTGTTTAGAAATATTAGAAAGAACTGATAAATATATATGATACACTGATGAAAGAGAATATTCTTATAATTTAGTACATTTATGACTAAAAAAAGTATTAACTAGACTAGCCAGGAATTCACATAATCAAAATAAAACAACAATAATATGATTTTCATCACTATGATGATATGATTTATTAGAAGATTTAAAACCAATAATAAAAGAATTAAAAATTAGATATCCATATATTATATTTGTAATTTGATGAGCTGATTATAATGAATTAAGTGATCAAAAATTTTTACAAACTACTCTTGCTTGGTGATTTGATATGATAAATATATGATGAGCTGAAGAATTTATCGAATTTATAACTAGTATTTGAAAAGATGATAAATTTTATAGAGATTCCAGGTGAAATCTAAAAATAGAAACAAAAAAACAAACACCTCAAAATTTATTAATATCAGGACAACTATGAGATACAAATAATATAATTCCAGGTAAAAAAATAGAAACCACCTATGATTATGACCCTTTAGAGGAACAATTTCATTTTTTAATAAAAAACAGTGAATGTTTAAATTCATGCTGATATTGTGCTAACTATCTACATTCAAGTCGTACTCCTCTCAGAAATGAAGATATTAATGAATCAATAATTAATTTCAATAATTATTTAAATGAAATAGAAATCTGAAAAGAACTAAGTATCATGATTAATAATCCAAATCCATTCCAATACATAGATAAGTTTTTTGATTTTTTAAAATGAATCAATTTAAATGAAGCAAAAAATTTAGTATTTTTTGGTGATTTTACAGGATTATCAAATACAAAAAAATATGACAAATTAATAATAATAATTGATTATCTAATAGAAAAATATCCAAACCTAATAACAAGAATTGGATTTTCTTTTGATGCCATAAATAGGGAATGAGATTGAGATTATATTCATAGAACAAATTGAAATAAAATTAGTACACAAAAAGACCTAACTAATTGATTTAATAATTACATAAAACTAATAAAAAAATATAAATACGAAAAAAATATTGATATGCCTTATAATACAATTATTCATCCAAATCTAAGTCTACAACAATTAAAACAAAGATTTACAATTGCCAATGATTTAGATAAATTATGATTAAAAGAGCCACATTTATACAATCTAGAGCCATCCATCAATACAAAAATAAGTGAAGATTACAAATGATACTATATCACTCAATATGATACAGTAAAAAATAAATCATGAAAAAAATTATTTAATAGAAATATGTGAAATTTAGTATATTGGTGACATTTCTACAAAAATTCTTGTTTACTTGATTATTTTGAATTATCAAGAGATTTATGATTAGTAAATAATTTTTCAGATTTAGTTAAAAATAATACCGAGTATTTACAAAATGAAATGGATAATAATAAAATTTCGTTACTTTTAATGTTATTTCAATGGTGACTTGATAGAATAAAATATCATCCTAATGAAAAAGAAAATAATATTGATAAATGAATATTATATATGAATTATATTATTTACAGAGAGAAATATATTTATAAATCAAACCCGAATTATTGTTCAAAAAAAGAGTATACTGAATTAATATGATATATAAAAAGTATGAAAATTGAGTATGAAAACTTTGATATATAAAAATCTCTTGCAATATCTCAAAAATCTATATAATATTTCCACAATTTTAATATATAATAATAAACATTATGCAAACTACTCTAATCTTATTAAAACCAGATACAGTAGAAAGAGGTTTAATTGGTCAAGTTGTAGCTAGAATAGAAAACAAAGGTTTAACTTTAGCTGGAATGAAAATGATGCAATTAGATGATGCTATTATAGCTGAACACTATGATTTCTTAGCTGATAAACCTTTCTTTCCAGATATTCAAAAATACATGAAAAGAACTCCTGTTGTAGCATTAGCCGTTAGAGGTATCAATGCAATAGCAACAATTAGAACTTTAACTGGAGCAACTAATCCAGCTGAAGCACTACCTGGTTCAATCAGAGGTGATCTTGGTTTAACTATAGATGGGAATATAATCCATGCTTCTGATTCAGAAGAAACTGCTGAAAAAGAATTAGCTAGATTTTTTAAAGGTGAAAGTGTATATGACTATACAAAAGTAATTGAAGAAGTTTTATAAAAAATTCTAAAAAAACACTAAATAAATTTTAGTGTTTTTTTGTTTTTTGAATACAATAAATACAATTATTATTATATAAATTAAAAAATATGTACCAAATACCTGCCAATATCCAACAGTCTATTAATAAAACAAGACAAACAAATCAAGCTATAGATGAAACACTATGAGCTTCTATTTATAGTATGGACTTACTAAGTAAACCCTGCAACACAACAATAGAAACAAAACAAATAAAATCAAAAATTGATATAATTTTTGAAAAACATAAACCATATGCTTTAATTTGATTATGAGAAGTAGATCACGAAGTTTTTCAAAATTATATAGATTCATTAAATAAAGAAAACTTGTCTAATGAAACAAAAAAAGAAATGTATATGTTTTTTTGAAGAATTTATGATTCAATAATGAAAGGAATATAATTAATTTTAAAGTTTTAATTACTAACTATACAAATTATGAAAAAAATAACAATACTAATAATAACTATCTTTTGTTCTATAAATTTTATTTTTATAGATAATGTAAATGCTAGTAAAACTGAAAGAGAAGTATGTGAAGATGTATATAAAGGTATTCCTAATAATACAAAACAAGTAGATTGGTGTGTAAATAATAATTATTGAGCAGAACTACTAGACATCAATAATGAAGGTGGTATATTCAATATAAATTTTAGTAAAAATTATACATATATTTTTTGTTTATTATTATTATTATTAATTGTTTACATAATATTTTATAAATTTCAATTCAAACCTATGTCTTACAGAAAAGAGGATTTCAACTTTACAAAAAATTATTATCAAAAACATAATTATATAGCACTTGATTCTAATGACAATAAAAAGGATAATCAAATAAAAAAACTACAAAAATTACATAATATACCAATTTTAAATGAATATATAGATATCTATTCTACTTTTTTTATAAAAGAAAATAATAAACAAATTATTTTTTTCTTAAGGCATTGATCAAAACTTGCTACTAATGGTCAAGTTCCTTTTGAATTCCAAACACTAGCATATAAACTAAATAAAAACATTCCTGATTTTTTCTTACTATACAACAGTAATTATATGAAAACTGATCTTGTGAAAAATGAAGAATTTAATAATAAATATTCTTTATGTTTTTATTGAGATAATAAACAAGAAGTGAGTTACTTATTTTCAAATAATAAAATTATAGATTTTTTTAACAATACTCCAAAAATCTTTTCAAAACTTCATGCTAGTAATAATTATTTAGTTTTAGAACTTAATATATCACATAAAGAAATGTATAAACAAGGATATGAAACATATATGGAGAACACTTATAATGAATGAATTAAATTTTTTAAAAAAGTTATAGATCTATTTGAATAGTAATAAATATTATTTAATTAAAAACTTATGAAATGTAATATCTGTTATTATAACGCAGAACCAGGGAAATGAAATCCAAAATCTATGGAACAAATAATAGAAATGTATAAAACTCTATTAAAAGTAGAATCAGAACCAGATCTAGTACAAGTTACATGATGAGAACCAACTCTACATCCACAAATACTTGAAATATTAAGATTTCTTCATGCAAGCAAAGTAAGACACTTAATGCTTAACACAAATGGTATAAAAATAGCTAATGATGATGATTTTGTAGCTGAATTACAAAAAATAAAAAAATGATTTGAAGTATACTTACAATTTGATTCACTGAATGATGATACACTTAAACAAATCAGAAATAGAAGTATGATAGAAATTAGAGAAAAAGCATTAGAAAAAATAGAAAAAGCAGGAATTTCTACTACACTTGTATGTGTTATACAAAAAGGATTAAATGACAATGAAATACCTGAAATAATAGAATATGCTAAAAAATGGAAATGTGTAAGATGAGTAGTTTTTCAACCAATATCTGATGTTTGAAGAAACAAAACATCTTGAGATTATAGAATAACTCTATCAGAGATAAGACAAAAAATAATTGATGATAAAACAAATGAATTTGAAGTAGAAGATATGATACCTCTACCTTGTGATCCACATAAAATATCTATCTGATATGCTATGAAAAATATAGTTGATTGAAATCCTATTATTAAACCTGTTACTTGAAAAATACCTAAATCATTTATTACAGATACTAGGGGAACAGTCCAATACCATTAAGTTAAGAACATAAAAAAACACTAAATAAGCTGATAATAATCGCAAGAACACAGTATTTAAAAACTGTGTTTTTTTGATGTAAAAAACATAGGAAAAGTCAAAAAAAACTTGACA
>Ga0233435_1002686_pt1 | contig 14570 bp, 11 predicted proteins | sample SI_122_August201_3_FD_182735 | JGI IMG/M metagenome (GOLD analysis project Ga0233435, IMG submission 182735) | Seawater microbial communities from Saanich Inlet, British Columbia, Canada - SI_122_August2016_135_MG | ecosystem: Environmental > Aquatic > Marine > Inlet | place: Canada: British... | reverse complement strand
AAGAAAATGCTTAGGCTACAAAACACCTTATGAGGCTTTTGAAGAGCTCACTGGCATTAAACAAGAAAATTTAACCGGTCATGCACTTATGACTTGAATTCAGGAACCATTTTTCTAAGGCATCCGGAGAATTTAAATCCGCTTTAAACTCGTTAATCCGGTCGTTGAAGATAGGGGGCATTGCCAGGCCATCAATCAACTCCATCAACACTTCGCGAACATCTGGCCCTTTTATTTCTTCGGCCGTCTCTTCAGATGCAGCCGCTTCCTCTTCAACGGCTGATTTAAAGATCCGATTTAAAAACCCACCCTTTGCCGTTTCTTCCTCTGCTTTATCTACCGAATCTACTTTCTCCACCTCTACAGGCACAGCAAATTCACTCAGCTTTTGGTATGTACCATAAATCAACAATAGTTCTTTGATCGCAGCGGTCCGAACCTTGACATTTTTTTCCGTTAATTTTTTTCTCAGCTGCTTAACTTTTTTATCCTTCCCAGGAGGAGGAGGGACACGATCGAGCAACCGAGTAAACAAACCCAGTTGATCTTTACTAGAACTGGATTTTTTCACTTCCACAGGTGCAGGTACAGGTTTTGTGTCTGGGCTATCGGATTCGACTACCTCAACCGCTTGGGATACTTTTGAGGGGTCAGGTTTCGGTAAAGACTGGCAAAGCGCATCCATTCTTTGCGCTTTAGAACTATCGATCTCTCCTGCGCCTAAAACCACACGCACATCTTTTAGATGGTCATCTAAATTGGGACTCAAACCTTCAGTCGCGTTGGTAATTCGGATAATAGAACGACTGATCATCTCACTCATAGAGGACCAGTCTTTTTCCATTTTTTCTAATGTATCCAAACTGTTGTAATATTTCTTTTTCCACTTTTCCAGCGCGTCATCACTCACGACGAAACCTCATTCTGTTATTAATCATAAACATTGGAATTCTCGATCCCTTAAGTTTAGTCAAAATTTTAAGTGACGTACCCTCAATCACGTTATACGCTCATTAAATGATTGCTTGCACTTACCATCCTAAAAAGCCGGCTAGACGTTGCTGTGAAAGCTGTCACATCAATTTGTGCCAGCAATGCATAAAAATAGACAATGCCATTCAAGAAAAATTTTTATGCCCTATTTGTGAGTCTCAAACCAAGCATTTAGGCTACGCCCACGCAATCGAGCCATTTTGGCGACGCTTAGGCAAAGTCCTGCGCTATCCATTCAACCCGTTCACCTTGTCTTATTTAGCAGGTTTAACGCTATTCCTCTTTATTGCGATGCTTATCCCAATCCCATTTCGTTGGATATTTTTTATTTTTATTCTCTATGCCATCGTAAAATACGCGTTTGCCGTTTTAGAACACAGTGCCAGAGGATTTTTAACGCCACCCGATTCAGGTTTAGGCCATCTGACCAAAAATAACTGGATTCCATTACAGTATATTGTCGTGCTAGGGGCTTTTTTGGCGATTATTTGGGCTGTGTGGACTTACCTGACGCTTGGGCTTGCGATCATTACCGCTGCAAGCTTGCTATACCTCATGCCTGCCTCAATCATGCTCTTAGGCGTAACCGGTAACAGCATTCACGCCATTCACCCAATCGCGTTATTAGATGTTACCCGCGCCATTGGAGCCAACTACCTCTTGCTCTGGCTCATGATGGTGGTCATTGCACTTGCAGATGGCCTAATCGGTCTTGCCATTGAACAAGGGTTACCAACCCTCATTGGTCTACCCAGTGGCTTTTTTATCTCCAGTTTACTGCTGATCGCTAACTTCCATTTACTGGGCTATGTTGTGTACCAATATCACGAAACATTAGGTTACGACGTCGACCAAGATTTTACCGAGGATGAAGACGACTTACCTTCAACGCATAGCGCCGATGCCATTCGCCAAGAAATTCATATCTTATTAGAAAAAGGCGACTACGAGACGGCCAAAAAAAGGTTAAAACATAAAATCATCAAAGAACCCAACAACTTAGAAATCCACCATTTCTGCCACCAGTTTTTAACCGAACAAAATGACCGACCTGGAATTCCGCGCCATGCCCAACAGTATTTACCACTACTCTTAGCTGCGAAGGAAAATAATCAAGCCATCAACGTGATCAAGCTCAGTTATGCCATTAACCCCGACTATAAAATTAAAGACGCTAACATCGCATTGAAATTGGCGCAATTGGCCATAGCGCAACATGAGAAGGGGCTTGCAACAACCATCTTAAGCCACTATCGGACACATTATCCTGGGGATAAAAACATGGTGGAAGCTCAGTTCCAATATGCCAAATTACTACACGAATTTCATCACGATACAGCCCAAGCCAAAATGATTTTACGCTCACTGATTGGCCGGCACAGCCAACATCCTAAAATTGAATTGTTAACAGACTATTGGAATAAACTGCAATAGTTTTGCAAAGGGGAAAGCACTTGCACAAGCCTAAAGAAGAATTTAAAGTGAGCCGCCAACCAAAATAATAATATCACTGGGTCATATGACAAATCCGCATCCACTATTTGCTCTACAATCCTATATCAATGAACGTATTATTGGCCAAGAAGGGCTAACATTAAGACTCTTTGTTGCCATTCTAGCTGAAGGCCATTTACTGGTTGAAGGCGCACCAGGCTTAGCCAAAACTAGAGCCATTAAAGAACTCAGCTCTGGGCTCGCAAGCACCTTTCGACGAATACAATTTACCCCAGATTTATTACCAGGTGACTTAACCGGTACTGAGATCTATCGTCCGCAAGAAGGCACATTCCATTTTAAACAAGGCCCTATATTTCATAATATTATCCTTGCCGATGAAATTAACCGAGCACCAGCCAAAGTCCAATCTGCTTTATTAGAGGCCATGGGTGAACAACAAGTAACCGTTGCCGATGAAACCTATATTTTACCCAAACTCTTTATGGTCATGGCCACTCAGAACCCGCTAGAACAAGAGGGCACTTACCCATTGCCTGAAGCGCAATTAGACCGATTTTTACTGCATGTAAAAATAGATTATCCTAGCATCGAAGCGGAACGTGCCATTTTAAAACTCAGCCGTGAGGATGCAAGGTCCCTACACACGGCAAAATTACCCCAAAAAGTACAAGAAGCCGATATTTTCAGTGCCAGACGAGCCGTCTTGGATTTACATTTATCGGACGCATTAGAAGAATACATTGTACAAATTATTGCAGCAACTCGAGACCCATCCGCCTATAGTGAAAAACTCAGTAGCTGGATACAGTATGGGGCCAGCCCAAGAGCCACCATTGCTTTAGATCGTTGCGCCCGTGCCCATGCATGGCTTGCAGGTCGTGATTATGTAGAACCTGAAGACATTCACGCGATGATTCACGATGTATTACGCCACCGCTTAATCCTTTCCTTTGAAGCCGATGCCGCCGGTATTACCACAGACGATTTCATCACTGAATTAGTGAGCAAAATCGGAGTCCCATAATGTTCTGGCGAACCAAAGACAATGCATCCGCCAAGCCAAGCCTTGAGAACAAAGTCTTAAATTCAGCGACGTATTTAGACTTACAAACTATGATGGGTTACCGCTATGATGCAAAAAAACTGGCTTTAGCCAAACAAGCCTCCGTCCACTCAAAACAACCGAGTGGTCATCGCACTAAGTTGCGTGGTCGAGGCATTGATTTTGACGAAGTCCGCCGCTATGAACCCGGCGACGATATTCGCACGATGAACTGGCGAGTCATGGCAAAAACGGGCAACCCATTCACCAAATTATTTCACGACGAACGTGAACGCCCAGTGATTCTATGGCTGGATTACAACCCCAGCATGTTTTTTGCCACGAAAAATCACTTTAAATCTGTGGTTGCCAGTAAAATTGCCGCATTAATGGCATGGTCAGCATTTCATCATGGAGATCGCTTAGGTGGCCTGGCATTTGCTCAAGATCAACACTGGGAAATTCGCCCGAGACGACAGCAAAATACCATTTTACGGTTTTTATCCGTTATGGATGAGGCCCAACAAAAAGCCAATTGGGCAGGGGATAATGCCAACATAGACAGTAGTCTGGCGCGATTAAGACGTATTACCCAATCGGGCAGTTTGATTTTCCTAATCAGTGACTTTAGAACCACAACCAACCTCTCCGATACCCATTTGAACCGACTAGCTCGCCACAACGATGTGGTGATATTCCATATATATGACCCCATCGAAAAACAACTGCCACCAGGGCATTTTCGAGTCACCGACGGACAAAAACAACAATTGGTCGATAGTCATCATCAACCTAATAGGACACGCTACGAGCAAGAATTTACCAAACATGAGGCCCATTTAAAAGCACTGTGCTGGAAGGAGGGGATGCGCTATATCCCTGTCAGTACAGAATATGATGTGCTGACCACACTGCAGCGCTGCGAAGTCTGCTCTCCTTTTATCAACTTGAAGTAGACGCATGGATTTACAATTACTACTCAACGGGTTGAGAGAGATACAGGTACCTGAAACGGTGTCTATTTGGCCATTAGCCCCCGTTTGGTGGATTAGCCTATTTTTAATCATCGCGTTAATCAGTCGCAGCGCATTCAAGCGCCGTCCAGTTAAAAATCCTGCTGTGGATTTAGCATTAGACCAGCTTAATCTACTGAGAAAACAATACCGAGACCATCAATCTACAAGCCAAAGCTGTATTGACCTGTCACAACTTTTACGCCAAATGGCATTGTCACTCGCCCCCAGAGATCAGGTTGCTCAGCTAACAGGACAACCTTGGCTACAATGGTTAGACCAACAAGCAAACATGCAAGAGTTTAGCTCAGGTATTGGCCAAATTATGCTCAGTGCACCCTACCAAGCAAACCCAGATATCAACATTCATCCACTATTCAAACTCATTCGCCGCTGGATTAAACAAACCCAAGGAAAGCCAAAACATGATTGAGCTAACCTGGCCATTTGTCTTGTTATTACTCCCGGCGCCAATCATTGTTCGTTGGCTACTCGAACCTGCTCAACCTGCTTGCGGTGCGGCGATTAGAGTCCCTTTTTACCAATCTTTTAACGGTTTACACAGTAGAAAAAGTTTTGCCTGGATGCAATCAACACATTGGCATATTTGGTTTTCCTACATTATTTGGCTGTTATTTTTGCTCGCACTGAGTCTACCTAAGTGGATCAATGACCCTATACACTTTCCAACCAGTGGTAGGGATCTTATGCTGGCAGTTGATATCTCTGGCAGTATGGAAACGGAAGACTTTACAGTTGATGACAAAGTCATTTCCAGACTCGATGCCATTAAACGAGTGGCAGGACAATTTATTGAACAACGCAAAGGCGACCGCATTGGCTTGATTTTATTTGGTAGTAAAGCTTACCTTCAAACCCCACTCACCTTTGATACCGATACCATACAACAATTTTTAAGCACAGCTGAAATTGGTTGGGCAGGGCAAGATACCGCTATTGGCGATGCCATCGGTATTGCATTAAAACGGCTACAACCCAAACCTGAGCAGCACAAAGTACTGATTCTCCTCACCGATGGCACTAACACCGCCGGCATTGCAGACCCCTTTCAAGCCGCCGAATATGCAGCTAAACAGGGCATGAAAATTTATACCATAGGAGTTGGTAGCGAACGCGTGAAACTCAGTTTACGCCTAAAAGATGAGCCAAACCTTGATGAACATAGTTTGGAAGTCATTGCCAGAGTCACAGGAGGGCAGTATTTTAAAGCGCATGATACAGAAGAGTTACAACGCATTTACCAACAACTACAAACCATAGAACCTACCATTGGCCAGGATCAATATCGAAAAATGTCACAACATCTCTACCCGTGGCCATTAGGCATCGCATTTATTTTAAGCTTAATACTCACCAAGCTGTTGGTTGGTAATTTTGCCACGAGACAAATTCAATGAGTAGTCAGGACTGGCTGTTAAATTTTCACTTCATCAGGCCATATTGGCTACTCGCTTTTATCCCACTGTGGTTTATGCGGGTAAAAATGCGCCAATGCCGCTTACAGCAAACCAGCTGGCGGACTATTTGTGACCCTTTATTATTAAAAGCATTGCTCGTTGGCAACCCAAATAAAGACCCTCAGCTCCCTTTTATTTTACTCTTTACCGGCTGGGTCATAACCATTATTGCTTTAGCAGGACCCACTTGGTCGATGGAAAAAACCGCCGGTTTCAGGGAGGACAATGCCCGGATCATCATTTTAGATTTATCTAACTCAATGCTAAAAGATGACCTCGTGCCTAACCGATTAACCCGAGCGAAGCATAAAATCACAGATTTACTCAGTATCCCTTTTAGTGGAGAAACCGCACTCATTGCCTACGCTAAAAACGCATTCGTGGTGACTCCCCTCACTGAGGACTATAAAAACATCACCGCATTATTACCGACATTAGCACCCGATATTATGCCTGCTCAAGGCAGCCACCCTCAGTCTGCATTTAACCGAGCGCTAGAACTTCTGACATCCGTCAATGCACAACACGCAACTTTAATTTGGATAACCGATGGCATTCCAAACCCGATGCATCAGACGGCAAAAACCATCCATGAAAATGGGTTTCAATTATCGGTACTCGGCGTTGGCGGCGAGCAGAGTTTAAACCTCAGACGCTTTGCAATAGAAGGTAAGGGCCGCTACAGTGACATCACCACCGATGACAGTGATATTAACTACTTATTACAACCTTCCTCAAATAAGAACATCACCAATAACCAAGGCAGCAAAACCAGCACGCAATATTGGCATGATCAAGGCCCACTATTACTGCTCTGTTTAGCGCCTTTATTGCTGTTTAGCTTCCGTAAGGGCTGGTTTGGCACACTATTTTTACTTGGGTTCATACCTTTTACCCCGTTTCAAAATACGGCTGAAGCTTGGACATTAAACCAATTGTGGCTTAACCAAAATCAACAAGCAGCGGTCATTTTTGCCTCAAACCACTATGAAAAAGCCGCCAACCTATACCACTCAACACCCTGGAAAGGTGTCGCCTGGTACCAAGCCAAAAATTACCCACAAGCCATTAACGAATTTGCAAAAATAGACAGCCCACTAGGGCGCTACAACTTAGCCAATGCCTATGCAAAAGATGGCCAGCTCCAACTCGCCATCCAAACTTATGCCAAAGTCATTAGTGACCAACCGAGCCATGCAGATGCAATATACAACAAAAAATTACTGGAAAATTGGCTGCAAAAAAACCCTCAACAGCCATCTTCAAATACCGGTAGTAACGCCGATTCCAAGCAACAGCAATCCGGTGGTGGTGCGTCTTCCTCAAAACAAAATGATGCGTCTAATAGCGCTGACACTGCCAACAAAAAACAGCAAAACACGCCAGAAAAAGCCAATAAAGGCCAACCTCAGACAATAGCCAAACCCAGCAAAGAGGGACAGCGGCAACCAAACCATGCCAAGCAGTTAAGTGACCAATGGTTACAGCATATCCCTGATGACCCGGGCAGTTTGCTCAAACGCAAATTTTTATCTGAAGCGAAAAAACGCGGTTACTCATTACAGGATGACCCCAAAGCATGGTAATACTGAGACAAGCCCTCGTTTTTTTCTGCCTGATGGTACTCACGTTACCTGCTTATGCATTAACCGTAACCTTGGCAAAAAACGAAGTGAGCCAGCAAGAATCCGTTGTACTTACCGTCAACATGGAAGGGCGGCACCAGCGGGATGCGTTAAACATTAAACCCCTTCAGAAAAATTTTAGATTATTTAATAGCCGGGTACAGCACTATTATCGCTATCCTGGATGGATAAGCCAGTGGACGATCACCTTACTGGCTAAAAAAGCAGGGGCACTCAGCATACCACCCTTAACCATAGGGCGTGACAGCAGCAATCCGATTCCTATATTCATTACGAATGGACGCAGTAAAACCAATGCACCGGCCATTCTCAATGCTGAGGTTAATCACACAACAGCCTACCCACAAAGCCAAATCCTATTCACCCAAACACTCTATCAGCGTCCTCATGTCAGTAATGGCATTTTATCTGAACCCAAAATTCCTCAAGTCATCATTCAGCGTTTAGATCAAGATGAACAAAGTGAAACGAAGCTAAATGGGCTGACCTATCATATAACCAAGCGTCGCTATGCTATTTTCCCACAACAAGCGGGTACCATCACGATACCTAAAAGCCAATTTTCAGGCTTGATTAGCCAGCAAGGAGGCAGCATTGCACAATCTATTTCAGGACCTAATAGTAAAATAAGTACCAGTGCGGATGAAATCACTATTCAGGTACATCCTATCCCAAAATCGTTTACCGCAAACAACTGGCTATCAACTAAAAAATTTGAGATTAGTACCCAATGGTTACATGACAATGCATTCAAAACAGGTGAACCCAAAGTCCAAGTGATTACAATGAATGCCGTTGGCTTATTTGGCACTCAATTGCCCCAATTACCCATTCCAGAATCTGAACTCTTTAAATATTATATCGAAAATATCAGCACCAAAACCACACAAACTGCAACTGGTTTAATCAGCCAAAAAATATACCATCTCACCTACATTCCGTTGCAAGCAGGTACTCAATTACTGCCAGAAATACAACAATCTTGGTGGAACCCTAAGACTAAGCAACGCTTTACCACCACAGTACCCGCGCAAACCGTTCAAGTCGGCATTGGCAAAATTGTCCAGAAGCAGAACCAGCAACAATGGGTTGATGCCATGTCTCCGGACAGTCCGGTCACTGACAAACCAGAGACCCAGTCAACGCCTTCAATATGGCCAGATATTGTTAACAACTTGCCCTCCTTAGAAGTCTTAATTTTCAGTGGCATACTGTTCGCTGCCATTGCGATGATAAAACACTGGGCTAGTCCTGAGAAAAAACAGCAAATCATGCATGAGGTCAAAGAGAAAGTGACCTCTCGTTTTGCCTATAACATCAAAAAAGGCTGCCAAAGCCACGACAAGCATTTTGTCTATCAGCAATTATTGCTCTGGGCTAAAACCAAGTGGCCAAAACAGCATTTTCATGATTTAACGGGTTTGGCCGAGTTTATTAATGACGATGCTTTCAATAAAAAAGTGGCCAAGCTAAACCGCGCTCGTTTTACAGAAAACACGGAACACTGGAATGGTAAGTCATTTTGGCGCGTCTTTAAAAGAGTGGTGAACCAAACGACAACAACAAAGCCGTTAGCTAAACCGAAACCGACACTACCCAACTTATATGCAGGATCACAATGAATACGCCACTGCCAAGCTGGGTGCAATGGTTAGCACAAGATGCCGATGGCCAGTGGTGGGGTTATGAGCACGAACCGAATGAAGGGGACGTGTCTTGGTATGAAAATGAGGTTGGACGCTCTATTCGATTAAACGCTGAAGGCGCAAATCCTTTATGGCGACAAGCTTTGCAAAAAGTTGAGGAGCACTAAAGCAGCCATCGCTCACCCTGTTTATTTTAATTTTTGTGTCTCAACATGATTTGCAAACCCTGCACCCGCTTCAGTATAAATATTAAACACGGCAGTCGCACCTGCTTGTCGTAGCCTATCACCCTCATCAGGAAATTTTGCAATGGCAGCCGCTCGACCGGTGTATGAGATTGTTTTCAGCTGCTCTAACGCATTTAAGTTCGCGGCCACTTTTGGTAATGCCAACATAACCAACTCAATATTATGGTCTTCTTCTATTTTATCCCAAAAATCAGCATCACTTGGATCACCATAAAGCACATTCCGCCCGACTATTTGCTGCTGTTTAATCCGCTCGGGATCAAAGTCAATGCCAACAACAGTGTCACCATATAACTCATACATTCTATCATACGCACCACTACCGACTCTCCCCATACCAAAAATCGCAATGGTTGCCCCTAGTGTGTCAATAAGGACATCATCTGGTAACCGTTCGTTGCCTTGGAATGTCATCCAAAACCTTCTATTTTTGCTATAAAGCCAATCACCCATTTTATTCAATGGCGCAGCGACAATAAAAGAGAAAGACAATGCAATGGCCATAACCACCAACCACTGGGCATCAACCCAACCTGCTTGAACACTGATGGCGATGACAATTAAGCCAAACTCACTATAATTGGTGAGGTTTAATGTCGCTAATAACGACGTACGTGCTCTCAACTTAAACCCTGTCATTAAGGCAAAAAAGAGGGCTGATTTTATAAAAATAAAGGGCACCAGCAACAACCCAATCATTAATGCTTCAACGGTTAATACACCCGATAATCCAATTGAAAGAAATAACCCAACTAAGAATAAATCTTTAAACCCAAGCATGGATTTTGCCATTTCGGTCGCTTTTGGGTGTGATGCTAGCAATCCCCCCATGACCAACGCACCTAAGTCATCTTTAACACCGCCAAACTCAAATAATTCAGCGCCACCTAGAGCCAGAACAAGCCCATATAAAATGAGCAGCTCCCCATGACCTATCCGGTATAAAAAATAAAAGAGAACAGGGCGAAGAGGGACTAATAACACTAACAACAGCGCCCACTCAGAAGGCATTTTACCTGTCGATACGGCTAAAAAAACAACGGCTGCCAAGTCCTGAATCACCAAAATGCCAATCGCAATACGACCATGCAGCGAGTTCATTTCTCCTTTTTCTTCAAGAAATTTAACCACAAAAACCGTACTTGAAAAACTCAGTGCAAAACCCAGCATAAGAGACATGGTAAAATTTAGTTCAGCGAATACAGGCGTGCCAATCAGTACTAAACCATAGATTCCCGCGCCAAATAAGGCGATGGTAATCGAAATATGTATCGCAGTAACCGTCCAGACTTGAGGCCTAATTAGAAATCTTACATTCAGCTTTAAGCCAACGGTAAATAGCAGTAGTGTGATCCCTAAATCGGCTAATTTTTGCAATGTATCACCACTAGCAAAGCCTAGGTAATTCAGCACAAAACCGGTAACCAAAAAACCGACTAACGGCGGCAAATTAACCCACTTTGCGCTATAACCAAACACAAAGGCTAAGCAGATCCAGAGGACATCACCAAACGCAATTGCAACCCATTCAAAATCCATAAAATTTAGCCTTTAAAGACTGTCATAGCAGAGCGGTTTCACATTTAATACTATCAGATATCCCAAATATCACCCTGGTATAACGCAAAATGACCTCTTTTTCACCTAAAAACTCAAATCACATCTAAAGGATCAACATCCAGTTGCCAGCGCACCCTCTTTGCTGAAGGCAATTGCCCAATGGAAGGCACCCAGTGATTTAATAGTTGCTGCATAACCGCTTTATTCTTTGTCTCTATCAATAATTGTGCTCTAAACACACCCGCTTTACGTTCCATTAATGACGGTATAGGCCCTAAACATTGACCGCCCATTTGCTGTAATTGCCTTTTCGCTTCTTCTAAAAATTGCACTGGCAATTGTCTTTTATTGGCTTCTGCTCGTAATAAGGTTTGTGCAACATAGGGCGGTAACTCAGCTTGTTGACGCTCCTGCAATGCCATTTTACTATATTTGGTATAACCTTGAGTAAACAACTGCTGCAACATTGGGTGTTCAGGCTGTAGTGTTTGAATCATCACTCGACCCGGTTTATCCGCACGACCCGCTCGACCGGCTACTTGCACTAATTGTTGCGCTAATCGCTCTGTCGCTCGAAAGTCCCCACTGATTAAGCTACCATCAATATCTAAAATCACCACCAACGTCATACTGGGAAAATGATGACCTTTTGCCAGCATTTGAGTACCCACTAATATCTGTGTTTCACCCTTATGGATGGCGTCTAATTGATCCTCAAAAGTACCTTTACGGCGCGTACTATCACGGTCAATTCTAGCGACTTTATAACCCGGGAAGAGGGTGTTTACATACTGTTCCAGCCGTTGAGTCCCCATACCGACGCGCTGTAGCGCGTCAGAGTCACACGATGGGCATTCCGTTGGTAGCCGAGTCTCATAACCACAGTGGTGACAACGCAAACGCTCATCATCATGATGATACGTCATTTTCGCATCACAATGATGGCACCCGGCTGACCAACCACATTGGTGACACATAATGGCAGGTGCATAACCCCGTCGATTTAAAAAAATAAGCACTTGTTCACTTTTCGCCAACGTCTCATGAATTGCTTCAATAACCTTTAAACCAAGCCCTTGCTTAACAGGTTGCCGGCGCAAATCGACTAACTGGATCGCCGGTGCGCTACCTACACCTGCACGCTCAGGCAAGCTGGCAACATGGTAGCGGCCTCGCTCAACGTTTAATCGTGTTTCTAAAGATGGGGTCGCTGTTCCTAACACAACAGGGATCGACAGTTTCTTTGCTCGATATACGGCTAAATCTCGCGCATGATAACGGAATCCAGATTGCTGCTTAAACGAAGCATCATGCTCCTCATCAATCAAAATAAGACCCAATGATTTAAAGGGGCAAAAGATAGAGGACCTTGTTCCAATAATGATTTCTGCTTCACCTGATTGTGCTAATAACCAAGTATTCAACCGCTCTTGGTCTGTCATACCCGAATGCATCGTGGTAATGGGCACTGAAAACCGTTGTTGAAACCTAGACAATAACTGCGGGCTTAAACCAATCTCGGGAATCATCACCAGAACTTGTAAATTGTGTTCCAGCACGTTTTGAATCAGCTGCAGATACACTTCTGTTTTGCCGCTCCCAGTAACGCCATCTAATAACGTCACATTAAAGTCACCAAAACCCGCTTTAATACTCTCTATTGCTGATGTTTGATGGGCATTAATCCCATAATCTGGATTAAGAGGATGAGCATTACGGGTTAGGGGAGAGGTGAAAAATTTATCCACCCAGTTTTTATCAACACATGTTTTAAGTGGCCCTCGCCAGTCAAACCCTAACTCTTGCATGATATGACTGCTCGCGCCGTCTGGATAACGCAGCAGTAAATCTAAGATGGCCTGCTGGCGAAACGCTCTTGGCGAAAGGATTGCCGATGATGCCGCTTCTGTTAAGCGCCACATCGGGATTTCTTTGACCAAGGGTTCACGATCTTTTCGCAATGCACTTGGCAATGCCGTAGAAATAACATCACCGATGGGGTGATGATAATACTGGCTGGCCCACCACAGTAAAGACAAGATTTCCTCGGGCAAAATAGAGTGTTGGTCGAGGAAGTGATCAACCGGTTTCATTCTCCCCGCGGGGACATCACTGTCTGTTTTTACAGCCACTACCATACCCATACGTTTACTGTGGCCAAATGGGACTTGTACCCGCATTCCAGGCACAATAGGGTGGTTTACTTTTGGGCTTAAATAGTCAAAACAGTCGTAAGGGGGTTTTGCAATGGCAATACTTAAAATTGGGCTATCCATACCACTTCTTATTAATATTTTTTAGGTACATTTATCATACATGAACACTGAACCTCATAGTGATATTCCTCACAAGTCCGGTATATCATCGAGGAAACTCAGTAAAAAATGTCTGGAGAAAACATGTCCAGCCATACAAGGCCGAATGCTTGAAGCTGAGCATGTCAAAACAACTGAGTGTTGTATAGGCCCATCGAGATAAAACACCTGACCAGAAAATGAGATCCAAGCCAAATTTCAAACTACTTTAATTAAGCCATTTTGGCTTCTAATTGTTGAAAAGCTTTAGAAAATGATTCATCAATTTTTAACAAACGACTAAAGGATTCACCAAACTCTGCATACGCTTTACCCACAACGCGATCAACATGCTGCTTTTGGGCCGCACTGATCCCGCTTGAAAAGGGTGGAGAACACAGAGCACTCATTAATTCATTCATAATGACTGAATTTTGCCCATGCTGTTCATTGATTGCTTCGTTAATTGTTCGCAAAGAACCGCTGGCCAACTTAATCAAGCTCTTTAAATTTTCGGTACGCTGTTTAATATCTGCGTTTTTATTGAAAAATATCATTCGGGCGTTTGCCCCGCTCATCAATGTCACCAGGTTATCACTAATTCGACCCCGTTTATCTAGATCATCTTTTGGCAGCTGATTCACTAAAATGGATAAATAGGGAAAATTAATAATGAGACAGTCACCTTTATCAATGATTCTGTCCCCCTTACAATGATCAGCTAACAACTGCTTATGTTCATTTGATGCGGCTGAATTCATAGAAAAATGCGTGGGTTTTTTGCCTTTAACGGCCAGCCGAACACTGCCACTTAAGCCATACGTTTTTAATGCATTAAAAATTTCAGACGCTAAATCTAAGCGCTTTTTACACTCAAAACTGGAGCGCATAAACTGCATAACCGTCCCCATTTCACCCGCACTGGTCATTGATAACATTGCCATTTGATTGGCACTTTCAAGGTTTGCCTTAAGGCTTGCAATTTGCTCTGAATCAGACGCTATGGTCGCTGGTTTTGCGGGGGCTGGGGCAATAACATTGGCACTATCAGTAGAATTATCTGTTGCAAATAACTCGTCATCATCGCCAAATAATTCAATGCCGCTATTTCCTGGGCTTTCATCAAACAGCTCAACATCATCATTGCCAAATAATTCAACGCCACTGTCCTCTGATGAGCCTTCATCAAATA
>Ga0233435_1002673_pt1 | contig 14624 bp, 15 predicted proteins | sample SI_122_August201_3_FD_182735 | JGI IMG/M metagenome (GOLD analysis project Ga0233435, IMG submission 182735) | Seawater microbial communities from Saanich Inlet, British Columbia, Canada - SI_122_August2016_135_MG | ecosystem: Environmental > Aquatic > Marine > Inlet | place: Canada: British... | reverse complement strand
GAAAAAGTCGAGACCTAGCACACTCAGAACAGTTTTACGGGCTTGTAACAACCAGCACTTGGGCTTCAGCGTACCCCTTACCAGTGGCAGTCCCTAAAGACTTAACCTTATTTTTCAACCACTTGGAATTAGACCAATCACCCGTTAATTCCTTTGGAATAGCAAGCGGTACATCTGAAGCCACAACCCAAATAATGTCTTTCCCGTAAGGCTCAGAAACAATGATTTCATAATCCAAACCATCATCAGGTAAAATCAAAATTTTCCCACCTTCCACAGGCTTAAGTGCTGCAGTTGATGCCGCGTTTGGATAGAGAACAACCGCATTACCATTAGAATCAAGGTCAAACAAATACAGGTAAGCCGTACGGTTCACTCGTAACAAAAATTGAATTTTTTCATTCGCTTTATATTCCGTCTCCCCTTCACCACGAGTCGTTGAAATATCAACGTCCAACCCATGAACCCCAACTTTTTGGCTCACCTCCATTTCACCTGCCGCTCTCAAATCTTTCGCTATTAAACTAGGCAGACTATTCAATGGCACATCCACATTTGCCGTAGACAGTTTCTTACCACCATCATCGAGCAAATCAACACTCACCGTGACTGATTGACTCTCTAACTCGACTTGCCCTTTCAACTCACTTTGAGAATCAAGCAAGCTCACCATTAAACCGGGTGCAGGCTTTGGCTTTTCAACCGTTTTTTTAGCAACAGGTCTAAACCCTCTTGTTCTGAAAGTAGAGATTGAGGTGCTTGCCAACACTTTTTGCGTATTCAAAGGCAGCAGTAAGTTACTTTTATCCACTGCATTCTTTAACCAGTGATTAAAGTATCGATGAGATGCCTTGCCCGCCACAGACCCATTCACTTGCAAAGGCCTTAAGTAGACATTGCGAGGCTGAGTTAACGCATCATTTAACCCTAAACGGTGTATCAAGGTTCTTGAAAAGGCATCCATATCGGGGATAAAGAGATTGCTAGTATAGGTTGACTTAGGCATCACTTTCGCATGTGTGATTAAGCGGCCACGCTTCCAGTTTTTCCAAGGGTTTGCAATAAAAGCAATGGTCAAATCACTGCCTTTTCGCTTCCAACGACAATGTACAACCCATGCTGTAGAAACAGAACTTGACGGATTAATTACATTAAACCCTTGTTTTTTAAGTTCTTTAATCACTTTATCCTTCAAGGTTAACGCAATAGGTAAACTGAGGTGGCTATCACCATCATAAAAGTCAGTTTCACTGACCAAAACACTATTCCCCGCCCTATTCATTTTTTTATGCATGGCACTCACAACTTTTTCTGCCAACGCCTCTGTAGGCCCCGCCAGAACATTTGAAAAAGAAACCTGTAAAAACAACCCAAGCATGAGCAGATATGAACTTCGTTGAAACATACTCAAATTCTCCCAGTAATAAGTGCATATATTTTACTAGATGCTAGCTGAACCTCACCAAAACTGACAGCCTTATCAAAAAAAGGCCGCACCGAGGTGCAGCCTTTAAAGGGGATTGGGTTTAAAATGCAAAACTCAGCTAAGCAATATCTGAAAACTCATTTTCAACAACCACTTGCAATAAATCTGACACCGTATTGATGTCCCTCATGTCCACGACTAAACCATCGAACATGTCCTCGATATCCTCAACCATGGCTTGCTGAGTCTCATCGTCATTACCCCTCGCACTGAAGATAACTCGTCGTCACCTACTCGTATACACATACTCTTTCCCCCTGAAAGGCGCCTAGCTTGAGAGTAAGACCACGAGTTGGAATAAAAATATTCTGTGATCAAGCGCACACAAAATACACATCCAAACTTTCTCAACCCAAGACTGTGACTGGCATCACGCTTTGACACTTACACCATTACAGCATCTAATTTTACCCACTAAAGTTAAAGTCAACTAGACATTAACAAATACTCAACTATTATTACATTATGAATAGCTAGTACAGATAAACAAAGGAACATTTCGTATGGAAAAGCCAATCAATATCATCAGCAAGCTTAATGAAGAAAACCAGGCTCTCAAACGAGAAATCAAACGATTAAAGTTGGTCAATGAGCTAAATATTGTTTTATTTCAAGATCATCAGCAGCAAAATGAAATTCAATTAACAGAAATACTGCACGACCAATCTGCACCGGATCTATCTGAGTTACCTGCTGCGGCTAACGATTACGCATAAAACGACTACACTTACTGTATCCACAGTAAGGAGTTGGCATGGCAACCATAAAGATATTTTTTAGAGATGAGACCATTGATGAGGTTTCTCTCAATGAGGGCATCACAACCATAGGCCGAGATGTCAAAAATGATATCCAGGTAGACAACCTAAGTGCTTCTGGCCGCCACGCAGAAATTATTAATCACAATAGCATTTGCATGTTGACAGACCTTGACAGTACTAACGGTACTTTTGTTAACGGCAACCGCATCAATAAGCCACACAACCTGCAAGAAGGCGATATTATCGCCATTTCTAAACACACCTTAAAATTTTACGACACCAGCAGCAACAAACACTCTAAATCAAACCACGTTCCGCAAGAGCACCATATTAGTGATGCCAGCGAAACAATGATGATGAATAAATCACAGCTTAGTAGCTTGCTTGGTGACCATAAAATTGAAGATGCCTCTAAAAAAGGCCAAGTAATCACCTGGTTGGATTGGTCAGACAGTAAACATGCAACAGGTACCGTAGCACTTGGCAAAGGCCGGGTTATTTTTGGCAAAGGTGCCACTGCAGACATTCAAGCTGGTGGTTGGTTTGCGCCAAGAGTATCTGCCACCATCAGTTTTCAAGGGGAAAATTACATGATTACCCCTGAAAAACGAGGCAACGTTTATCTTAACGGTAAAAGCATCAACAAAGCAGAGCGGTTACGTCATGGCGACAACATCACCTGCCGTGGTGCCAGCAGCTCATTTTCAATTAAAGCCGTGGTTGAGCCAACCTTCTAATCACACATCGAGTTGTTGCAACGCTGCTTGCAACTCCGATACAGACTGGAATCGGTCGATTTTATCTTTTGCCAGCGCTTTTGAAATAATGTCGTCCAGCATTTCGGGCGCATCAGGCAAGACCGATGACAACCTAGGGATCGGGCTAGACAAGTGCATACCTAATATATCCGCCAAATCTTTACCCATATAAGGCGTTCTCCCTGAGAATGCCTTAAATAAAATGACGCCTATCGCATAAATATCAGTTCTTGCATCCAAAGTTTCTCTACGAATTTGTTCTGATGATAAATAATAAGGTGTTCCGACAATCATTTGCTGTTGCTGTTGATCTTCAACCTTCATGGCAAGGCCAAAGTCCATCACCTTCAAAACCCCCATTTTGGTCACCATCATATTTCGAGGGTTCAAATCTCGATGAATGATGCCTTCACCATGCGCGGCCGCAATTGCTGAACAAATTTGTTTTGCCAGCATAACCCCGATTTTGATTTCCAGTTTGCCAATTTTGCCTAACAGTGCATTTAGGTCTTGACCATGAACATACTCCATGGATATATAAATTTTTTCACCATCGGCACCAAAATCGAATGTACGTAAAATATTTCTATGGGTGATTTTCCGTGCCAATCGAATTTCTTCTTTAAATAAATCTTGTGAAGAGACCTCTAACCCTTTAGCAAATAGGATTTTCAGTGCAACAATTTCATCTAACGTTTCATCTCGAGCAACAAACACTTCCCCCATCGCACCGGCACCAATTGAGCGAATAATTTTATAGCGATCAGCAAATAACACGCCATCAGCAACTAACTGCCCTTTTGACGTTTCAACTAAAGCTGATTGTCCTGCCAAGTCAACTTGGACCGTTTTACCCCCTTCATCCATCGTCACATTCATTGCAGTTGTTTTGGTCATTGCCGATGTAGTGTCACCTTTCAGCTCTGCCGTAAACACCTCTTCAACATGGGAAGGTAAGTTTAATGTTTCATCAAAATTGTCCGCAACATCCGCTAGGTATTGCTCTAGATCTGCTTTATTTTTTAACTCGCGCCCCATTTTATGAATAGCATCATATAGGACCCCCACCTCATCATTCACGGCATATTGCTGCGACGAATGAATCTCTACCCCCTCCTGAATTTGTTTTGTCACCCCGACCAGACGAATGATGGGTTTTGCCATCCTTGCAGCAATCCACCAGGCAATAACAGATGCTGCAATCAAGCAAATTAAACCGGCAAACAAGATTTGCTGCTTAATCGCAGAGAATGGTTTGAGTAGTTCTGTTTGTGACTGAAGGGCAATCACAAAACCCAGAACACCACCACCATTGGTCTTCAATGGATGCAGTACCGCATTATACTGATCTTATCCCAATAAAAAGCTGACTTTATGAGTATCATTTTGCTGTAATTTTGGCAGCAATGCCATGTCACTTAAGATTTTGTCTAAGGCCATTTTTTCTGCAAAATCAGTCATAAAGCGCCGTTCGAGATTCGGCGCTTGGTTTGGCCTTTTATTAAAGGCATAAAACCCAATTTGGTTTTCAGTCAGCTTATTAATGCTCATGGCAATATCAGGAGATAACTTATATGCCACCGCAACCATGCCACGGATAATACTTGTCGCCACATTGTCATAAATGGGTAAACTCGTCACCTGATACAAGTCACCACCGCTAACCATAAACCCTCTGGCTTCCTTACCTGCTAGAGGGTCATCAACCAACTGACTTTTTCCCTTAAGGTGGCGGCCCGCCATACTGGGTTTATCTGAACGCGCTAAAATAACCCCGTTTTGATCCGTTAAGAAGATAATATCTAGCTCTGCATCTTCCGTCATCTCTCCTATGAAGTCTTGTAAGGAAGCCTGGTCCCGATCCACCACTAAAGGCACTACTCGAGGGTCTATCGAAATACCTCGCGTGGTTTCTAAAATGGTTGTAAAACGAGTATTTAAACTGGTCTCTAAAATCACCTCTGATTGGCTCAAAGACTTCAGAATACTTTTTTCCGCGGCTTGTGAGGACTCAACCCCAACTCGCCATGCAATAACAGAAATCAACACACTAAAACTGATTAAAACCAACAAAAAAAGTTTCAACCTTAATCCGAAGCGTATTCTTCGATCAATTGCCATGCTTAAAATTCCTCGTAAAAGTCTTCAGCTGATGCCGCTGGTGCTAACTGCTCAACATGATAATCATCTGCGTTAAATTTTTTCACAGGTGCTGTCGGGTATGCACCTGATTTACCCGTGCGCGTTTTAGCCACAAAATTAGAACCATCAATCGTCAAATCAAAGTTCACGGTATTTGCAGGAGACACCACAAACGTTTTTTGGATTGTACCCCTTAAGTGCCATGCCTTTAACTTGTATTTACCTGGCGGTAAATCACCGACAAAGAAAAACCCATCAACATCTGTAATCGCCGACCGGTCAGTTTCCATCACATTAATATAGGTGGCCATACGCTTGTGCAAATTACAGTAAACCTTAACCAAGCCTGCATTTTGGAATTCAATTGCTGGACGCTTCCCTCGTTTATACGTACCAAGATCAAAGCGATTTTTTGCAGAAGAGGAGAACACATTGTGTTTCAGCCGATCTTGATTAACAAAAGTCACCTTATCCCCCACCTGTACAGCTAAATGTGACGGTTTATAGATCTTGTTACGCATTGTAATGATGTGATTTTTAACCGCCCGGGGCGCAATGCTGACTGAATCAGGCACAATAGATACGATAATATTTTTAGACTCAACCACACGCCCATCTACACCAAGTAGCGTTATTGTGCCTTGAACCCCTCCTGCAACTACAGCCGTTTTTTCAATGACAGGCTTAGCTGCAACCTGTTTAACGGTTGTAGATTGAGCAGTCGCGGGTTTTACTAAAGTCGCTTCTGTCTTCGCTTTCTTAGCATTGACCTTTACCACCTTCGTTTTTTTTGCCTCTTTTACACTCGCTTTTGCCTCAGCTTTTGTTGCTTTAACAACCTTCACTTCAGTCACGCTTGGTTTGGCAACATTTACCTGAGCAATGTCAACCTCAGGCACAGTGGTTTTGGCCGCTTGCAGCTCTGTTTCCCTCACTTCAGTAACGGGACTCTCTAATAAAGGCGCTTCATGGGACGCTGAATGAGAAGCTAGCTTTTCAGAGTTCGCAGTTGCTTCTGAAATTTCTGGTGGTGCAGGCGCTTCAACTGTTGGCGAGCCTTTACCACTAGATTCTAACGGCGATTTCACCTCATAAAACCCCCACCAACTTGCCTGACAACCAGTTAACACACTCACCAAGAACGCCCATTTAACACCGAACCAAACTGAATTTTTCACACATCCCCCTAACGGAAGTAGTCATCGCCACTTTTAAACACTAACCTATCACTATATTAACCCTATAGTACAGCCATAAAATCTTTGTATTTCAGTCGATTACACCAACAACAACACATTTTCTACTGGCCATTTACCATTCATCAAAAATTCGTTACCCTATTAGCAGAATTTAATATTTAACCAATAGATGAAGCTGACTGAGTCATACAATTATGAACACTCCAACCCTACAACGTCTTGTACTCAGCATGCTTTTAGTTACGACGCTGCCCTTTAGCTTGGCATATGCCAACAATATTGGCATTGCCGAGTGCGATAAGTATATCCAGCAATATCAAACGTGCATCCAAAAAATGCCACAACGCTCACAGGCTGCAATGAGCGCTGGCCTACAACAACAAATATCCACCTGGAAAACCATCAGCGCCCACTCAGCACAAGGAAAACAAAAAATTTTAAACGCGTGCAAACAAGCACATTCGGCCAATAAACAAACCATGCAAATCTATGGGTGCTCATTTTGACGTCAATTGCCGTATTTGGTTCCGCATTTAACCCACCACATCGTGGCCACATCAATGCCATTGAACAATTATTGCCATATTTTGAACAGGTTATCGTGGTACCGAGTGCTGCACATGCCTTTGGCAAGAACATGGCGCCGTTTGCCCAGCGAATGACAATGACTCAACTCATTGTAGATGAGTTCCTACCCCAGCAGAACGTCACAATAAGTAATATAGAATGGCAAATAAAACAACACCTTGCCGATAATAACCCAATATACAGTTATGATTTACTGGTAGAACTACAAAAAGCACACCCTAACGACCAATTAACATTAGTCATTGGCCCTGACAACGCCGCCCCAGAAACCTGGAAAAAATTTTATCGCCATCAAGATATCGAAGACCAATTTTCACTCTTTACCGTAGAGGAGCAATTACCCTTTCGCTCGACTCAAGCAAGAGAAACAATTGCACATGTAAACAATGAAGAACTCATCAGTGCGCTCTCTGCAGGACACGGCACCCAAGTTGCCACTTACCTACAGCAACAAAAACTTTATTCCGGCTAAAGACCATCCATTTAAATGTCACCATTCAATGGTCTCACCAGTATGTGACGAAATTTAACGTCACCGGCTTGATCAGAGGCGGTAGAGAAACCGATAGAGCCAGATATTGGCACACCATGGCCTTCAAGCTTGCCGCAAATGACCTTTCTCCCAGCAACCTTCATACATACCAGAGCGAATTGCCGTACTCCAATGCTTTCGAGCAGGCTCAGCAACCCCTTTAATCGCGTCGGGCTTCGGATCTGACTGCTTCCATCTCCCTCGCATCAGCATTCAACAGTGTTTCGACTTCAAAACCAAAGTTTTTCAAGCTTTTGGAAACATCCTTCGCATCATTAACCGGTTTTTTTAAGGGTGCCGTTTTATAGTCACTGTTACCAATCACTAACGCTAATCTGTTTTCTGCTGAAGCCTGAAATGAGCTTGCCCATAAAAACAGAACCAAAAAACCACTGATTGTTTTTTTCATAACACCACACACACTCTAAAGTTAAACTGTTGCATCAAATATCGCACGAAAGGTTGAACACAATATGTGTATACGCACACTAGAAGGGAAATAACATCGTTGGCATAGAAACGGGATATTCAAACCGGGAACCAGGCCTAAGCGATAACGAATGCTCAATGCCGTCGTTATGTGGCAGGGTGAATCTGCATCAAATCACTATGTAAAGCCGCCAGCAATTTTTTAATCGTCACTAAACCAACCATCTTCCCGCGCGGATCTACAACGGGTATATGTACGACACCATGTAAATCAAATAGCGGAAATAAATCCACCAAATGCTGATCGACCTGAACAGTGGCAATGTTTTTAGTCATTAAATGCCCTGCATACTCAACCTTGTCACTAGTCAAACCATCGGTCTTTTTGACAAATGCTTTGACTCGCTCAATCACAGAGCCTTCACCTGATGCGATTTGTCTGAAGAAATCACCGATAGTAATGGCACCCAATACTCTTTGCTTAGAGTCGACCACGGTTACCGTTCTTGCATGACCATCAACCATATTTAACCAGACACTTTCAAGATCCGAGTCATAGTCCGCTGTTAAAAATTTAGTCGACATGATTTCCTGGCAGGTCACATCCCCCATGCGGTCACGACGCTCGCCGGTCAACATTAAATTAAAAACTCGAGCTAAATCATCTTCAGAGGTGTCAATATAGGTATCTACTTCGGATAATGCAGCACGCAATCTATTACGTATATTGGGCGCTTCTTTTTGTTGGCAAGTATTTTTTTTGGCTTCTGAACGATGCAAAAAATTAGGATAGTGCCTTCGGGGTAACACATTATTAATCAGCAAAGCCCAAGCCAGCATCACCAATACATTGAGTAAAATGGGGGTCAAAATAAAGGTATAGCCTAATTGCTGTATTTGCTCCCCGCCAATCACCGCAATAAGCGCTGACGCGCCACCAGGAGGGTGCAAGCACTCCAACATGTACATCACTGCAATTGCCAAGCCGACAGAAACTGCTGCAGCAACCAGTAAATCGGGAATTACATTCGCACAAGTCACACCGATAAAGGCCGAAATCACATGCCCACCAATCACCGCCCAAGGTTGAGATAAAGACCCTTGAGGCACAGCAAATAATAAAGCAGCTGTCGCCCCCATAGGGGCGACTAACAATGGTGCGGTGGTAACATCGATGAATTGCTGGCTCACCCACATGACGAGTGCAATCGCCAGTAATGCAGCCACCCCTGATAACACTTTATCAATGAGCGGTACATTACCCAGTTTAGCAGAGCTATTTTGCCAAAAATTAGTGAGAGAAAAAGGCCTCATTTAACTTTTATCACCAGATATTACATGGTCAATTTTTTGATAACCCCGAGGTAACTTACTCCCTCTTCGGCCCCGCTCACCATGGTAATGCACTTGGTCAGCCGCTTTAATGGTGGTGTGACGCTTACCCGCAACAATGGTCATCGCATCACCAGAGGCCAGCAGAGCGACATCCACAACATACTCCTCTCCACTCGCAACACGAGAGGTGGGAATATTGATCATCTTATTTCCCTTACCTTTAGCAAGCTCTGGCAATTCAGACAGAGGGAATATCAATAGCCGGCCTTCATTGGTTCCAATGGCGACCACAACACCATCACCTTTAGGTATGCTGATAGGTGGAATCACTTTAGCGCCTTTAGGTAGACTTAATAATGCTTTACCAGCCTTTCCTTTAGCAACCATTTGATCAACAGCCCCTATAAAGCCATAGCCAGCAGTAGAGCAAAATAAGAACTGCTCACCTTCATCAACAGCTAAAATAGCCACAAACGTTGCGCCTGCAGGAGGATTTAAACGCCCCGTCAAAGGCTCCCCCTGCCCCCTGGCACTTGGTAGGGAGTGTGCAGGCAAAGTATAGGCTCGACCGGTTGAATCCATCAGGGCAATTTGCTGGTTACTTTTTGCTTTTACAGCGGCATAAAACTGATCACCCGATTTATAAGACAAAGTCTTAGGATCAATATCATGGCCTTTAGCCGCCCTAATCCAACCTTTATCCGATAAAATAATGGTGATAGATTCAGAAGGCATCAAACTATTTTGATCAATTACAGCTGCAGGTTGTACTCGCTGTAATTGTGAGCGCCGCTCATCACCATGTATTTTAGCATCAGCACGAAGTTCTTTTTTGATCAGCGTCTTCATACGCTGGTCGGAGCTGAGTAGTTTTTCTAATTCGGCTCGTTCTTTTTCTAGCTCTTCCAACTCACCCCTAATTTTCATCTCTTCTAATTTGGCAAGATGACGTAAACGTAAGTTTAAAATGGCTTCTGCTTGAATATCTGTTAACTGAAAGCGCGCCATCAATACCGGCTTTGGCTCATCTTCAGATCGAATAATCGCAATCACTTCATCAATATTTAAGAAGGCGATTAACTTACCTTCTAAGATATGAATCGCATCTAAAATTTTCTGCAAACGATACTCTGATCGCTTACGTACGGTATCGGTTCTGAAGACGATCCACTCTGTCAGAATCTCAACTAAGCTTTTCACTTGTGGCCGGCCATTTAGACCAATCACATTCATATTAACTCGGTAAGTACGCTCTAAATCTGTTGTCGAAAACAAATGCAGCATCAGCTGTTCGGTATCAACTCGATTTGAACGCGGTGTTATGACTAAGCGTGTTGGATTTTCATGGTCAGATTCATCTCGAAGGTCTTCCACCATCGGTAGTTTTTTCGCCTGCATTTGCGAGGCAATTTGCTCGATGATTTTGGCACCTGATACTTGGTGCGGTAGGGATTGAACAACAATATCATTATTCTCTTTAAAAAATCTCGCTCGCATTCGAATAGAGCCATGCCCTGTCTCATACGCTTTTTTAATTTCATCTCTGGGGCTAACAATGAGCGCATCTGTTGGGTAATCAGGACCTTGAATAAAGGCCATCACCGAATCAATATCTGATGAGGGTTTATCAATTAAATGAATCGCAGCTCGCACCACTTCATTTAAATTATGAGGCGGAATATCAGTGGCCATGCCAACCGCAATACCAGTAGTGCCATTCAGCAACAAGTTTGGCAAACGCGCAGGCAGCGTCATGGGTTCTTTTAACGTATTGTCAAAGTTAGGAACCCACTCTACCGTCCCTAAACCCACTTCTTGCAATAATGTCTGTGAATACTGCGCTAACCTTGCCTCTGTATAACGCATTGCCGCAAATGACTTAGGGTCATCTGGTGAACCCCAGTTACCTTGGCCATCAACAATAGGGTAACGATAAGAGAATGGCTGAGCCATTAATACCATCGCTTCATAACACGCAGAATCACCATGTGGGTGAAATTTACCCAGCACATCACCAATGGTTCGGGCTGATTTTTTATGTTTACTATTAAAAGACAAACTCAGCTCAGACATTGCATAGACTATACGGCGCTGAACCGGTTTTAAACCGTCACCAATATGAGGCAATGCTCGATCTAAAATAACGTACATTGAGTAGTCTAAGTAGGCTTTTTCGGCATACGTTTTTAATGCTCGATCTTCAACGCCTTCCATTTCAATTACATTAGCCATCGAATTTCTCCCTTATACGTCAGCCAAATCGCCACAAGACTCAAGCCATTTTTTCCGATCACTTGCTCGTTTTTTAGCAAGTAACATATCCATTAAATCATCTGCACTATTATCATCATCAATGGTCATCTTAAGTAACCGGCGAGTATTTGGATCAATGCTCGTTTCTCGCAACTGCTTAGGATCCATCTCCCCTAAGCCTTTAAACCGAGTTTCAGAAATTTTACCGCGTTTTTTCTCTGACTCGAAGCGCGTCATCAAGCTTTCTTTTTCTTCTTCATCTAAAGCGTAGAATTTCTCTTTGCCGACATCAATTCGGTATAAAGGGGGTAAAGCGACAAATAGGTGACCTTGCTCAACCAATGGTCTGAAATGCTTCAAAAATAACGCACACAATAATGTCGCAATATGTGCACCGTCGGTATCTGCATCCGCTAAAATACAAATTTTGCCATACCGCAACCCGGACAAATCAGATGAACCCGGCTGCACACCAATCGCAACCGCGATATCGTGCACTTCTTGTGAGTTTTGCACCATGCCAGACTCTACTTCCCAGGTATTTAGAATTTTACCTCGAAGCGCCATAATCGCTTGAAACGTTCTTTCCCTGGCCTGCTTAGCGGAGCCTCCCGCAGACTCACCCTCCACCAAAAATAGCTCTGTTTGAGATAAATCCTGTGAAGAACAGTCTGCCAGTTTGCCGGGTAAGGCAGGGCCGGATGTTATTTTTTTTCTGACCACCTTTTTGCCAGCACGCAATCGGCTTTGTGCATTTTGTATCGCCAATTCTGCAATTTGCTCACCTAATTCTGTATGCTGATTTAGCCACAGACTGAAGGCATCCTTCACCACGCCTGAAACAAATTTCACACATTCACGAGAGGACAACCGTTCTTTAGTTTGCCCTGAAAATTGTGGGTCTAATAATTTCACGGAAAGGATAAAACAACACTTTTCCCAGACATCATCAGGGCTCAGTTTCACCCCCCGAGGCAAGATGTTACGGAATTCACAAAACTCTCTGACCGCATCCGTTAAACCACTACGCAACCCATTAACGTGCGTGCCACCAAGAATGGTTGGAATTAAATTCACATAACTCTCTTGAATAATCTCCCCACCTTCAGGTAACCAAACCACAGACCATTCAGCCGCTTCTTCTGCAGATGAGAAACTACCCACAAACGTTTCTGGCGGAAGAACATTTAGACCATTTAAGGTATCCAGCAAATAGTCTCGTAAGCCATCTTCATAATGCCACTCGGTTTCTTCGCTGGTATTTTCATCAATGAAGGTGACTCGAAGCCCAGGGCACAAAACCGCTTTGGCTCGAAGAATGTGCTTGAGTCTTGGAATCGAAAATTTTGCGCTATCAAAATATTTTTCTTCTGCCCAAAAACGAATAACAGTACCGGTGTTTTGCTTACCCACTTTACCGATAACTTCTAAGTCGCTGACTTTATGGCCCTGCTCGAAGGCAATCAGGTATTGCTGCCCTCCTCGTTTTACCTCAACTTCTAAACGCTTCGATAAAGCATTAACAACAGAGACGCCAACCCCGTGTAAACCGCCAGAAAATTGATAGTTTTTATTCGAAAATTTTCCCCCGGCATGAAGCTTCGTTAAAATAACCTCAACACCAGGCATTTTCTCTTCGGGGTGCATATCCACAGGCATGCCCCGGCCATCATCCTCAACCTCTAAACAGCCCTCTTTTTTTAGTGTGATGCGAATTTTACTGGCATGGCCTGCCACCGCCTCATCAACACTATTATCAATCACTTCTTGGGCTAAATGGTTTGGCCTGGTGGTATCGGTATACATACCTGGGCGCTTTTGCACAGGCTCTAGGCCGGTTAAGACCTCAATGGCGGAAGCATCGTATTCGTTTGTCATAATGGTGTGTTCAGTTAATTATTGTTATTAAAAAGAGAAGTCGGAGTTTTGCACGCCTTAGCTTGGGTATTTAATGTTTCGAATAATTTGATCTTTATCCAGAGGCAATTTATTTTCACATAAGTAATGTTGAAATAATTCAGCACGATAGCGGACAGAGCCTGAATTTCTGATTGGCATCCATTGCTGATTACGTTTGGCTTGAAAACGTTTTCCGACACCATAAGCGTAGGTCTTGAACTCCATAGTATCGCACCGGATACCTTCATAGAATGCATTTTCAGAACCGGTACTTGAGCGTAACAAGATCATGTATCGCACCACCTCGTCAGTCCCTTCTTGAATAGACTCAGGGTCAATCCAGTAGGTGAACGGGGTGTTAATTAAATCAATAGACAATTCTAGCAACCGGTCGTCATCAAGATATTCCGGTATTTTAGTAAATGCTTCTTTCCAAGGGTCTGGCTCAACATAGCCACTGTAGCCTTCTTCTTCCCCAAAAAAGCCTAAAGCCAAGACAGGCATAGTCACAAGCATGCCCAGCAACACGTAGAAGGGTTTCCACAATATAGGCATAAAAGGCGACCTCAATATTCAAAAAACGAGCGTAACACCAGATTAGAATGGGTTCAAGGCGAGCGCTTTACTTTAAAAATTTCGCTAAGATCACTTTAATCACCTTGTCGAATTTAGCCCCAATCATCCACCACAATGCGCTGTGAACAATCCTTTTATTCACAACCACTTTGCTTTCATATTATCCTATCGCAACATTCACTCTGTATTTTCGCACCTAAGGCAACAGCATGCTGCACATTCTGCTCCACTTCATTGTGCCTGCACTCGTTGCAAAATTGGCCTACCGCACGCAATTGTTAAATGCGTATGCCATCATAATGACAACAATGCTGGTCGATTTAGACCATTTACTGGCCAACCCTATCTACGACCCCGAACGATGCAGCATTGGCTTCCACCCTTTACACCTGCCCATTCCCATCACCCTTTACTTGATCTTGTGCTTCATTCCAAAGCTACGGCTCATTGGCCTTGGTCTTACCATCCACATGGCACTTGATGCGATAGATTGTGTAGTTTAGCCAGCATCATCACCTAATTTGCGCCATGCTGCTGGCGACACGCCGAGATGACGTTTAAATGCTCGGCCAAAAGACGCCACACTCTCATATCCTACTGCGTTTGCGACCATTAGCCTTGTCCAATGAGGAATGAGTCTGAAGCGATGAGTTATTTCCAGTGAGA
>Ga0233435_1002661_pt1 | contig 14675 bp, 16 predicted proteins | sample SI_122_August201_3_FD_182735 | JGI IMG/M metagenome (GOLD analysis project Ga0233435, IMG submission 182735) | Seawater microbial communities from Saanich Inlet, British Columbia, Canada - SI_122_August2016_135_MG | ecosystem: Environmental > Aquatic > Marine > Inlet | place: Canada: British... | reverse complement strand
ATTGTAGTGCGTTGATTGATGCGATTGAATCAATATTGACTCATAAAGAATATACTGTGCGAGATATTATAATTCACAATACTACAATGCTTGAATAATATAATTATTGAGTTTGGTATACGACACAAGGTGAGACTTGGGTATTTTCTTTATTTCTTTATTTATCTCAATAAACACAATTGGAATATGTTTAACATTGTATAATTTTGCTTTATCCGGATTTATATCTATATTAACTTCTATAAAATGAACATTGTCATTGAACGTTTTCTTATTTTTAAGTAACTGTTTCCATATAGTTAGGAAATTTTGCGAATAACTACACCAAGGAGCATAAAACAATATTACTCTTGATTCATTGTCGAAATTTTCCTGGTTTCTTCTATATAAAATGAAACATACAAATATTGCCACTATTAAGAACACTATTATATTTTCATACATATTAATATAATTAAAGATAATCTTATTTTAGAGAACCTACAAAATCATCGATTTTCTGGTTTAATTCGTTTTCATTTTCACCATTTATATCCAATCTGTCCTGTAAATCTTTAATAGTTTTCTTCATTGAATTTACCTTTTCATTATGGTTAAGATTTTTAACACCTTTTACACTAATATACATTAATACTATTATCGTTAGTGTAATAATTCCCACAATCAACCATGCGTATTTCTTATTATTATTTGTATCACTACGTGTCATACCTATATTTATAAATACGGGTAATAAGCAACCAATAGCCATACATATTGCCTCAAAAAATGGCATATAGGAATTATATTTTTTCACCCAGAAAGATTCGTCGACTTCGTCATCCCCAGTTATGAAACCATCGTATGCGGTTGTATACATAAACAAATTAATAATAGCCGCTCCTAATATTGCTCCTATGAAATCTGAGAAGGTATTTCCCATCATATTCTTAGAACCATCAATTAAATCGTATTTGTCTTTAATATTTCGTACATATACACGGGTAGTTTCTCTTCCTTGTGCCAATATTTCTTCGGGTATCATTAATGGACCACCCCCTTTTTCAGCATCTAAGAAAAAGTCTAAATCTTCAATGAAATCACCGAACCCTGTAATGTTTCGTGATTTCAATGATTTAACTTCTTTATTGAACCGAAGTAATTGATTAATAACTGACCGCCATTTACTTCCAGACCAGGTATTTAAAATGGTGATATTTTTGGCAATATTCTCTTGATGTTGGGTGAATTTGTTATGAACTGAAAACGGTCCCAAAAAGATATTCAGGAAACTTGTGTCCAAAGCATCGGTTCCCAATTTTAAACCAAAATTGTCGAGAAACCCGAATACAATTGAACCGACACCTAAAGCCATTATTAATCCGGTGGAACTGAATTTTTTACCTTTGATATATTTTCTTATTTTATCGTTCGACAATACGGTATTATTTAATATAGTGAATATAACACAAATCAATATCATGTAGTAAATACCAGCAAATTCATAATTACCATCTTGAATAATAGATGCTACGAAGTATGTACTAATAAAAAAACATAATACGGATATAGTTGGCAAAGCAAACCGACTGATTTTCTTGTAAGCATCTTCTTCTTCTTTAGAATCATATGTCTTTGCGTAAATAGGTTGAATGAAATAAATAAATATAATAAATACAATGAGCAGTATTGCTGTATAACTGAAATTACTTATATCGCCCATTTATATTAAGTAAATAGATAATTTTTTAATATTACGAGATATTACGAGATATATATAGTTATATATATATATATGGCGGGTACACTTTCACACGAACAAAAATCACTGATTGAAATTATTGCGGACGATATGGCGAATTTATCAATTGATAATTTACACGAAATTATTCCACAACTTATGTTACAAGCAAACCTCTATAAAACTCTCAATGTAGAACAAAAAAAGAAACTCATTATTAAAATGCTTGAACATCTTATTGATATTACGGATAGTCCCGGAGACGATGAATTATGGGACCCTATATTAAAAAGACTATTACCAGGTATGTTAGATTTAATAATTGAAGCTAACAATGGTAAATTAGTAATAAGAAAAATAAATAAAAAAAATAAATTTTCTTGGTTATGTTGTTAATTTAATTTAACTATCAATACTATCAACTATATCATAATTATCATCTATAGTATTTAAAAACGCCAACGCACTATCAATCTCATTAGGAGATAAGGCTCTCTCGGGTTGTTCGTATATGGCCGATGGCAAATTATTTATATATTCTTGTTTAGTATAACTGGGTTGTTCTTCAATTAATATTTCTCTTAGTTCGATATTTTTTTCTTCCGTTGAACCAAAAAAACGTTGTTTTACATAATAATATATATCAACAAACGGATTTTTTATCATTATTTTGGTGGGTGGATAACACATATAGTTAATCTATAAATTATTTTTAAATTATCCCCAAAAATGTATCCCCTAAGGACTTAGGTGAATCTTCTATCTGTTTATTATTTTTGTATATTTTTACATTGTTAGATTCTATATAATACGTTTGTTCTGTATATGGGTCATAGAATACCGCCGATGGAAATGGATTACCCCCTGGAAATTTACCGGCAATTTTCTTTGGATAACCGGATTTAACTTTCTTGTTTTTATCATCATATAGGAAATAGAGGTCGTTTTGGATAAAATAGACTTTTCGGTTTTTAATATAAATCGCATCAATATTATTAGGAATTCCTTTCCATTGACTTTTAATGAATTTAGGATAACCACTTGCGATTTTACTTTTTTTTGATCATATTTCCAAAACAATTGACCTTTAAAGAAATAGGTTTCATTGTCATATGGATAAGTCATAGCGGCATCCAGTTTATCTGGTAGTTTTCCCCATTTTTCGTTCATGTTTAAAGGGAATCCCGCTGCCATTTTCTCTTTTTTGTTATCGTATTTCCAAAATAAACTATCACGGAAGAAGTATAGACTTTCGTCTTTTCCATATAGGAATGCCATGTCTATTGTCTGTGTTAAATCTACTTCAGTTTTATTTAGAGATACATATAAGGGTGTTCCTCCAGCACCTTCATTTAAATTAGTAGGCAATGATTCATAATTATCTGGACTTGGTGTTTCGTTATTGTGAATTATGATGTCTTTAATAAACTTACTGCTTACGGACTGTTTACATATTTTAACCACCGATCCACCCGATTCTTCGTTTAGGTCTACATCAATAAGTTTATATCCACTTGGACATGTATTGGAATCAACGTTTATTGTAACGTCTCCTATACCAAAGTCTCCGAGTCCTTTTTTAACACACATATAGATATATTTGCCAGACGCGTCATCGTTAAGGTCAACATTAATACGTTCAAAACCACTTGGACATTTAACATTGGAATTATTGCCACTAACAATATCAATATCCAATATACCTTTGTTGGTCATTTGATAATTTTGTAAATTAGAAGCCCGTGTTTTACTAGACTCAGCTCGTTTCTTTTCCATATCACTATTTTTACAATAGCCAAAAGTATTATAGGTTAAATCGTTGTTAGTGCTTGTAGCACACCATCCAAAAATACTGGAATCATTTATACTATTCGGTTCGCGGGGCATTGTGGTACAATCATATTTGAATTCATTATCGTGGACAAACGGAAAAATACATTTGCCGATTTTCAATTTAGGGTCATCTTTGATAAGTTGGTCATCGTCGTTTACATTTGAACCATATATGTCTTCTTTATCTTTTCCAGAATCACCACATTGATTACATACAAAACTATCGCCTCTAAATCCACGAGCACCATTATCTCCTCTGGGTCCCTTAGTCCCAATAACTTGACTATATTCTAGGTAGTTTTTAAGAGTAGTATACATATTAATGAAATTCAATGTTAATAATATAGTAAGCCATAACGAAACAAACCTAATATATTGCGACAGATTTTTATTTCTAAATACCATAATACCAATAACAATATTAAGTATTATTACTATGATAAGAATATATTGCCATATTTTCAAAGGCAAATTGAGATAATACATTAATATAATCCAAGAATAATATTATTCTTTTTTGTTTTTTTCATTATATATATTGAAAACGCTATATTCAATATTATTTTTACTATGGACTTTCCATCGGGATGTATCTCTTTCTTTTTCCTTAGCGTTATCAAAACAGGAATCTTCTTCACCTTCTGGAATAAGTTCATAAAAATCTTCATTATCTTTAAAAATGTGTTCGGGTGATTTATATAATGTTAGCGGACTATTATTATCGGTATCGAGTGTTCCGGATTCCGAATCACAACCACAATCACCTAGACATTCCATCGGACTAATATTGTCCCATATTTTCGTTTTGGTTCCTTTATGAGGACGAACACATTTTTCTGGAACACACACAAAATTCTCTGGATTTGGAGGTACCATATTAGGTGATTTATCTAATACAAGTCCGAGGCATTTATATCCTTTCGGTGGAATGGGTTCCCAAATACTAAACCCTTCCAGTCCTATACCTTCACCGTTAGTGCGTGGAGACTTAAATACTTGTTTGAAATCAATAGGATGTTTAGTATCTCCTGTAACTAGCACCGTTTTTTCAATGGGACCCTTGGTTTTTAATTTATCTTGTATTTTAGGGTCATTTTCGCTCGAGTGTATCTTGGCTATATCATTTTTAGTGCCATTCATAATTACGTCACCGAGTGGGTAATAAAGGTCAGCATTTATTTCGAGTGTTTCGGGACGATACATGGATACCTTAGCACTACCTTTTTGTAAATACGGGACATATTTATTCTGTTTTACACAAGTATCATTAATTACTGTTCCCTTATTGACGTATGCTTGACGTGCTTGGTTGCTTTCCCATAAATCATAATAGTGATTGGATTCCACCTTTTTCAAAGTATTTGTTTTATCTTCTATTTCACATTTGTATATAATCTTTGGCATTGCTGCGTTGGACATACCCCAATACCACATATCATATTTCTTTATTTCATCAAAAGCCGATTCTTTACCATATGATGGTGTTCCTGGTGTTTCGGGGTTATTGAAGCCAGCATACGTTTTATCGGCTTCGGTTATCATATTATTAAAATCGTTGTCAGTTAAATATTCGTTTTCAATAAATAGGGGACCATTTTCATATTTTAATATAATATTAAGCCATTCTTCCCATATTTTATAAATATAACTATAAGCTTTTCCAGACCCTTGTTTTTTTATCATACGTAAAAATTGTTTGGATTTACATAATTTTTTCATCTTGGTTCGAAGGAATTTATTATTAAAACTCGGTTCATTAGCCAAAATAGTGCCTTGATTATTTTTTTTTAAAATTTTTCTATATTTCTTAGAACAAAATTCAAATATTTTTTTATAACATATTTCCTTCGTACATTCCTTTATATCACATGTCTTATCATCACCGACACCCCCTCTTAATCCCCGAGAACCCTTTTCTCCAGGAACCCCCGTTTTGTTTTTATAATCTCTATAATAATGGTTAGATAAAGAGAATCCTTGTAAGGTAATAAAGGTTGCTATCCATATAACAAGGACTATTTGACGCATGTTAATGTCTTGATTATCAAATCCAAATACATATTTGGGATCACTAATTATTTTATAGCACGAATATATAAATATTGCGACACTAAATAAAACAAGCATTATATTAAACCGTGACGACTGTCTATTTCTAATTTTTTTAAGAAAATTTAATTTAATATAAATTGTCAATAAAGTAAAAAAAAGTATTACTTCAATCATTTAATATATCTGGAGATTTTTTATTAATTCCACTTCCATGCTTCATTTTGTTCTATTTCTACAAATGGACTAACATTTTCATTGTTCCATAATAATTCATTGTCCCAATGATAATTAGTGAAAAAAGGGTCTTCCAGAAACTTCAATCCATTTTGATACTTTAAAATATGTTTTACTATTTTTTTAATATGACTATTTGTTATTTGAACCGGTCCAAAATGGGTTTTAAATTGTTTTTTTAGATTAGCATAATGCTTGGAAGAGCATATACGTTTCAGTTGTCGTTTCATATATAGATTATGAAATTGAAGTAATTTTTCATCAAACTCTATACTATGTTCCTTCTTATAGTTACGTATTTCTGTTTCGAAAATTTCGGAAACCTGATTATAACACATATTTAGGTCACTATCCAACGTTTTTCCATTTTGTCCGATTTCACCAGTTTCTCCTTTATCTCCTTTTATTGGGTCCATGTTTCGTATTTTTAAATAATAGTTAAATGAATTTACAAGTCCATATATTGTTATTGCACTTAATACAAAAAGGAACCAAAATAAGAATGAACTACTGTGATACAGTGCTTGGTATTTTTTGAAGTCAAATTTATAGTAAATCATAATTGCTAGTAAAGCACCGAGTGTTAAACCTGAAAAAATGAAATTGGTTAATGTTGTATATTTCTGAACTAAATACATTGTTGTTAACGTGAATAAAACACCATTACTAAATATACTCCAATAAAGTGGTATTAATTGACTATAAAAAAGAAATATATTTAATAACACAAATACTCCTATTATAATTATTATTTCGATTATCATTAAAATATATCAAAGATAAGAAATTAATTGAAAATATCTCCATTATAACTCTGGAATTGAAAAATACTTCCCGAAGCACCTTCAACAGTTGTTTCAGTATTTAAACCACCACTATCAAAATTCTGATAGAAGAATTTACCGGTTTCCTTGTTTTTTAAATGAACTAGGATTAAATCATCCTTTTTTTTAATGTTGTCCTTTGAATCCCTTATTGGTACTAATTCAAAATGTTGGTTAGGATTTCCTTTTGAAAGTGTATCCGTGAAATCAAACTGGTCATTATTGGTTATATAATAATGTTCGAATAGATTGGTTTCGGGATTAAGTGCTTTAATACCATAAAGATTGTCTTTCACATTTTCAATATAATACGATTTCCCTAACCCGTCTGGTGAAAAATTTGTATCACTATTTGTAATAATACCAAACGTAGTCATACCTAAATAATTGTATATACTATATTTACCTTCACGTGGCTTTCCACCTAACCATCCGAATCCTAGGTCGGTATTTTGACCTAATTCACCTGGAGTATTTACCTTGTAGATATATTCGGGTTTAAGAATATAAGCCTTTTCAATGGGTTTGCCATAAGAATCGCTGGCTCTAAACAAACTATAACCACCCGAATAATCAAGGTCTCGTTTCTTTTGATTTATGCGTTCTTCATCGAGAAGATTATATCCTATAGGCCATATTGACACCGGTTGTAACGTACCCTTACTTTGTTCTTCATTTTTTTCATTATAAATAATTTTAGCGAAACCCTTTTCGTTCCATACACTTTTTTCATATTTTACTTCTTCTGTATATTCACGTTTTACTACTCTTATGAAATCCAATGAGGGTTTAGTTGTTCCTTTGACGACTACATCTCCTAATGATACATAGCCTTCTGGACATACTGGTCGCCATATACTGATATCTTCCTCTAAACAACCAATGCAGTTATTTCCGGTTGAACTCCATATTAATAAATAATCACTCGGACTGGATACTTTTCCACTTAGTAGAATTGTATATTTTTCGGGTCCTATATAATTTTCATTCGTTGTGCGGTGGTGTTTGTTAATACCACGCCAAATAGTTCCAATGGGAAAAAATTGTTGATTATTTTCAGTGGAGACGGGCGAGGCGTTAAAGAATGCTATCTGTTTCTTAAACGGTTTATTATGTGTTTGTAAATATACATTTTTGAAATAATTATTATTATTTTTGTCGAAGAAATAACATTGTGTTAATCCTCTTGGGTTGGTGGAATCTTCTCCTAGTTGGTTGTATGGACAATCCAAAGGACCATATTTACTTTTACCTACATTTGACATAAAGACCGTTTCATAATCTTTATTGGAATAAAATACAAAAATTTCTTGGGTTGTTCCACTGGGTTTATTCGTTTTCTTGGCACATTGAATTCTAACAATTGGTTTGAATTTATATTTATTTCCCCAAGACCATATATCATATTTTTCGATTTCGTCAAATGGGTTTTTATTGCGACCAAAGAAATTGGTTTGAGCACCTTCGTTTAATAAGAACTCTTGACCACGGAAATTATCTAATAACACGTCAATCCATACTTTGAATATTTTTTCTATATATTCAATGAGTTCTTTTTCATTTGGTCGTTTTTCGTGTTTAGAAATGAGCATACTATAGTAATTGTTACTGAAACATATTTTATTTATACGGTCTAATATTAGTTTATTACGAATATTCAAAGTTGAGGTTGATTTCTTTTTGAAATATTTGTTAATGTTATTTAATAACATCGAATTACATACCTTTTGTCCACAATTTGCTAGACATTTTCCATCTGTTCCGGCTTCTCCAGGCGGACCATCTAATCCAGGTGGTCCATCCGTTCCTTTTAAGTCTTGTACGTTAAAATATATAAATACACAAAAGAAGAAGTGTATTAATAGTAAGGCGAACACCCAATAACCGATTACTTCTACAGTTGTTTCATATCCGCCACTGGTCTTATAAATAATTTTAATAGTATTTATTAGTAAAAATATAAATACTAATACACATAGAATAATGTAATTGACTACCATTAAATAAAAATGAGAAAATTTATAGTGAATTCTTTATATGTGTTATAAATTCGGATTTGGTCATTTTGCCACTTTCGCAAACGGGAATAAGTAAGTCTATATAATCATTCATTTTCATCAGTATGCGTTTTTCATTATCATTTAACATAATACTATTTTGGATTTTATTTCTTATGGTTTTGTATTCCGGAATTTGTTTAACCAATTCTTTATCTATAACATCTTTACAATTTGCTATATTACAAGAAGGTGAAATGACACATACACCATTACTTCCATCTGGACCTTTTTCTCCGGGTCCTCCACGCTCACCTTTAATGCCGGGGGTTTCACGTAATTTTATATAGAAATAGGTTGACATATATATATTTGATAACGATACATGAAGCAAAAACAGCATGAGCCAATAAGCAACTTTTAAATTCGGATCTTTAATAAATTGCGAAACAATTATCGCAATAAAAAAGTAAAACATTGAACTTATCGTATACCACATTTAAATATATCAAAGATTTTTTACCATTATAATTATTTTATCGAGATTCTGATACATTCTAAAATTATTTTTTTTATATAAATTAATGGCTGGTGTATTATTCTTCTCTACATAAAGGATAATATGGTCTTTATTTTCCTTTTTAGCTTCATTGATTACTTTCTTCACTAATTTATTCCCTAGACCTTGTTTGCGTTTTTTTGGGTCAACACACATATTATTTAAATAATATCCATTCATTGTTACTGTTGGTAATCCATAAACGTATTCTACTGGTGTTAAATAACAACAAGCATTACCAATTGATACTTTATTGGAATGGCTATAATCCATTGTATTAATGTCTTTGCTTGAAAAACATTTTAATAAATCGTCGTCATTTAAAATAGTGAAGGTTTCGTAGGTACGCGTATAGTTTGTTTTAAAAATAAAATAATCAAAATCAAGGATTATTAGTAAATAAATAATAATGATTAATAACAAATTTAATAAAAAAACATTCATATAATAATAATTAGTAAATAACTAAATAAAAAAGAAATGAATAATAATGAATAATGATTCGGTCTATAGGGTAATGATATCTTCTTTTTCGCCCTTATCATAGGGTTCCCATTTATTAAATTTCTTATTAAATTTACATTTAACATATACATCATTAGATTTATCGTCAAATAGTGTTCTAATCAGTTTCGATGCCTGTAGTCCAGAAATATGAGCAAAGTCGAATCGCACATTTTCTTCATCTTTCTTTTGAAATAAATCATAAATTTCTGGTTGAAGGGTTGTTCGGATTTCGAAGGTCCGTGTTTCTTCATCTTTATTAATTTGTTTCTTTTGAACTCTATTATTATTATTCGATTCTTTATAAATAAACAATTGATTACAATGTTTGGGATTAAGGGTATTAAAATACAACCCTCGAATATTATAGTTCATACGCGGCATATATTGAGTAATTAGGTAACTATATTCGCTATAATCAAATAGTCTCTTAACCCTAAGAGGACATATATCCATAATCGGATCCTCGTGGAAATCGGTTTCAAGACATTCATAAATTTTATTGAAGCGATCAACTATATTCATATTTAGTTTTTTACCTTTATAAATAACCATGTCTGAAATGAGAAACATCCAATTATTATTGGAATCTTTGATGAGTTCGCCATCAAGTAATGTATCGTCAAAAACAGTATCACCAAAAGATAGATTTACTGAAATAATACGTGGAAGACTATAACCTTGTTTGACCTTTCTATCGATGAAAAAGGCACATTGGGTATCATTAATACGTGTTAGAAAAAGATAATAATTAGACCCGGTGGTCTTAATAGAAATAAGATGAGGATTCATTCGCAAAAATGATAATGACCTTTTAGTCAGTATCATAGCGCGATTAGTCTTAAAATTGGTAGAATACTTATTAGACAAAATATCAATGATTTGTTGTTTATCAGTGGCTTCAATAACATTGTTACCAGATTTTTTACAAAACGAAATTTCCATAGTTTTAAAATCCATGATTGAATTATAGTATAAGTATGTAATAATTTTTAAATCTGTTTCAAATTTAAAATATTTTATTTTATATTATATTATATTATATTATTTTATATTATAATATACTATAATATGCCTACTAAAACAAAACTTACACGTATGTCTCGTAGCAAAAGAGTTCCAAGTCATATTCGTGGCAATATTAAAAATAGTAAATATGAAATTAAGCGTAAAACTAAAACCGCAACAATGGACCTAAAAAACTATAAGAAAAATTTAGATGCTCAAATGAAAGTTATTAAAGATAAAAGAAAAAACAACATGGCGGAAATAGAAATGGCTCACGTTCAAAATAGCACCATATATTTAACATTGCTCCAATTAATGCTTATGGGAACTGAGAAAAGTACTAAAATGGCTCAAGATTATGCTATAAAGGCTAACATTGACTTTAGTATGCTAAGACAAGATTCGAGGAATCCTAAAATGGCTCGTAAAGTAGGCTCTATGCGTATTAAATCGAAAAGCAAAAAAAAACCGAATTCATTAGCGACTATGGTTGGTAAAAAATTAAAAATAAAAACAATGGCAAATAAGAAATATTATAAAAATGCTACGGTTCCAGGAGATAGATTGATGGGAAGTATGTTGTAATAATAATAATTCATTCATACGAATTCATATGAATTCAATCTATCTTCGGGTTTAACGTATTTTAATTTGAGAAATTTAAATATTTCTCTTTCGGTTTTACAGTAAATAGGACATTGTGTTGGATCGGTTATATTTTCCAGATTATATTCATTCAGTTTATATCCTAATTTATTGGCATATACTCGCATATTTTTATTAAATTCGCCGCTTCCCGTAAAATACAATATGGCAAATGGTACATTTATAGTGGTAATAAACCGAATGTCAATTCGCCGGTTAGGATATGCTCCGTTTAATCTACACATTCCCATATATTTAGTACTTCCTTGTTCCGTTAAATGCGCGACTAGAAACTCCGCTTTTTTTAACTCGGACACTATTTTTTTCAATATATATGGGTCTTCATAATTAATATTTTCGTAGTAAATCAATATATCGATATCTCCCGATTCTGGTTTATTGCGCCGAAACGAACCACAAATTTTAAAGGATATATGGGTATCTATATTTTTCAGTTCCTTTTTTATATATCTCTCTATTTTCTGTATTTCACTATAAGGTATTCTTTTATTGATATCATCATAGTATTTCAAGCCTATGAGTTGATGGTGTGTCAATGTATCGTTGGCAAGTGCCTGGTTATTCCTTAGTTTTTCTAGGGTAATTCCATTTGTAAGTAATTTAGACGCTGTAGCAGGTCCAATACCAGTTAAACTTATTAAATCATTAAGGTCTTTATTGATATCTTTAATTTCACTTAGTTTTCCACTACTGATAATTTCATCTATACGATTAATAGTTCCTTTTCCTATACCGGGAAATTTTAATAATTGCTCGCCGGCTGTTATTTCGAAATCAATTGTTTTCAATATACTAAGTGCTTTAATGAAGGTTCTTATTTTAAAACTGTTAAGTCCTTGCGATTGACTGTAGTCAATGAGACGTTGAAACTCTTCAATGATTGTGGTATTCATGGTTAGGTAAATAATAATAAGTAGTAAATAAGTTTTATGTATTAAAATATATTCAATTTTAAATTTTTTATTCTGTGGATATATTAAATGGAAAAGGTCCTAGACACTATAAAACAATCCTGTACAGATTTAAAAGCTAAAAAGGTAATAGATAATCAGCAATATAGATTATGTACCCAATTATTCCAAAAACAAAAATGGACTGAAAATATGAATTCTAAATCAATACAGCCACAAATCGATATTTTTACCGAAAAGCACATGCAAAAATATACACAATACAAACAAATATTAGATAATAGTTTTAAAATGATGCCAACCGCAACTAACAAAAACCATTATTTAGATAAAATAGAATACACAAATAAAGAACTCAAGAAAAATATTGAAGAATTTAAAAAACAAAGTGAAGATAGTGATACCAACAAATTATTTAAAGAATATTTAGCAAAACAATCGCAAGTTAATAAAAATAAAAAAACACTTGATAAACAAGAAAATAATTTGGAATTCATACGCACAAAACAAAACACTATTAAAGATGAAAAAGAAACTGAAAACATTCGAACATTAATTTATAGTATAATAATTGGAATAAGTGTTTTGATGATTATAATTATTTCTGTATCTATATTATATTATGCTAAATAGACCTCACGTAAACAAAGCTATTAATAAAAAAGTCGAAGATACCCAAGAAACATTTTCAGACATTAGAAACCAAAACAAATCCGAAATACAAGAAATATATCAAAAATGCCAAACTAATAGTGCATTTATTGCGGTTTTTGATAAATTACTCGATAATAACATTCAAACTTTAGATGAAATTGTAAGCAAACAAAAATCAATTACTAAATACAATAATTCAGATGCTCTTAATGAACTAAATAGCAAAATTAAGAATCTCGAAAATAAAAAACGAAATAGTAAAGAATTGAATCTCGAAAAGAATACATTAATACTTATTACGGACCAACGAAATAAGAATATAGAACTCTACTATGTGATATATATAATTTTTGTTGCTTTATTTGTAATTATACAATCATCTATACTTATTTTCAAATAAATTATCTGTTTTTATATTAATAAATGACTTGTCGATTTTCATATAAAGGTATGTCAGTGGAAGATTGTATAAATATTTGTAATGAAGAAACGAATAATCTTTGTGGAAGTTATTGTGAAAATAGATGTAAATCGTGTCAAGATATAACTAAATGCCCATGGCTTTTAAATACGACGACACTTCCACCAACTACCACTACAGGAGCACCTATTTACAATAAACACGCGATAGATGAATTGATTAATAGAATTACTGAATATAGTAGAACCTCAGATATGCTTTTAGAAACCCCAAATAACCTAAGTGAAGAATTAGGCAATGTAACACAAATTAATGACGACGCCACTAAAAGAAATATTATTTATACGTATTTGTTAGGTATGTATGATATTAACACCCAATTATTAAGGGATAATTATAACGTAAATAAACATTCAATGTCTAATTATAATAAGAAAAAACACATCATAAATAATAATGAAACCGATATAAAATTACTCATAGAAGAATTGAAAGTAAAAGACCGCGAATACAAAATTAATTTAGGTAATTATACTCGTATGGTTTTTGAAACACAATCCTTAAAATACTTGTTGTTTATGGTATTGGTATTATTTGTAGTACCATTACTTTATTTGATGGGATTACTACCTAAACTATTTGCTGTCATAATTTATTTAATATTATTGGCAATCTCAATCGGTTTCATTATGTATAGAATACACCTACACTCTAAAGGACGTGATAGTATTTTTTACAACAAATATAATTTCGATAAACCAACAAATGAAAATATACTTAAAAGTCATATTAAACAAACATTAGACCCCGAATGTAAAAAAGACCTTAATAATGATACCGATGATTTTGATCCCAAAGATATCGATATTGGAAGTATTAGTTCTTGGAAAAATAAACTCCCAAGTAATAATATATGATTATGAATATTATTTTAGTACTATTTTTATTTTTATTTTTACTGTTTTATAAAGAACCTTTTATCGTACAAAGTCCAGATAATTATAAAAAAATACTATTTGATAATCTACAAAAACAAATTACATCTAAACACGACAATCGGAATACCAAGATAAAAAAGATGGTAAAACACCTATTAGATAAAGTGAAAAATGATATAAATAGCACAGGTGGATTTCTAAATATGGTTAATATGAATAATAAAGATGCCAATGGCTGTATTCTATTTAGACCAATGGCAGCGGATTTAACTGAACAAATAATCGAAGACGAAATCGCTGGTGGAGTTACAATAAAAACTACAATCGAAGGAAGTATAAATAAATTTGTTGAAG
>Ga0233435_1002657_pt1 | contig 14691 bp, 19 predicted proteins | sample SI_122_August201_3_FD_182735 | JGI IMG/M metagenome (GOLD analysis project Ga0233435, IMG submission 182735) | Seawater microbial communities from Saanich Inlet, British Columbia, Canada - SI_122_August2016_135_MG | ecosystem: Environmental > Aquatic > Marine > Inlet | place: Canada: British... | reverse complement strand
CTGGTCAACAAAAAATTGGCCAAATAATATCAATAAAGTTTATAATATCAGTTTGAGATCGTGTATTATTGATGATGAGCGAATGATTGTCAGTATTGAATCTATGACAGAACCATTGAAAATGATGTATGTAAGTATGTTGAATGGTAAACCGGTAACATCTGTTGCATGGTCTAAAAATATTCCAAATTATGATAAAGATCTGTATGCATGCGAACGTATTCTAGCACCAAGTCAAGATGGTAAAATGATTCCTTGCTCCCTAATGTATAAGAAAGAATTGAGAGATAAGGGTAATATGCCATTATATATGTATGGTTATGGTGCTTATGGTTTAACAATTGATACATTATTTAGTTTTAAGAATATTACATTATTGGATTATGGCTACTGTTTTGTTATTTGTCATATTCGTGGCGGTGCCTTTTTAGGTCAAGAATGGTATGAGGATGGTAGAATGCATAATAAAATGAATACATTTACTGATTTTCATGATTGTAGAAATCATCTTGTGTCCCTATCGTATATTGATAAAGAAAATGTCACATGTGAAGGTAGATCTGCTGGCGGCCTATTAGCTGGTGTAATGGCATCAATGTATCCAAGTAGTTTTAAAAATATTATTATGGGTGTACCATTTACAGATGCATTAATTACTATGAGTGATTCATCCATACCTTTAACAGTTGAAGAATGGACTCAATGGGGCAATCCAAATATTCAAGCTGATTTTGATTATATGAAAACATATTGTCCATATACTAATCTCAAGGTTGCATCCTATCCCAACATCTATATTACGACAGGTTTCCATGATCCAAGAGTGCAGTATTGGGAAGGATTGAAATTTATAGCTAGGTTGAGAGATAAGAATACGAATGTTAGCGGTAAACGTATTATTGAAATTCAAATGGGACAAGGACACTTTGGTAATGCTGGTAGATACAAGTCTATAGATGAACTATGTAAAAAGTTTGCATTCGTCTTAAAAAATTGATTAATATATTACGGAGATATGGTATATTATTATTGTAATGGATGTTATTAGATTTAACGAACTAAATTTGACAGATATTGTGTCTAATTTAATTAATACAATGTTAGAAGACGATGAAAGTATTAATATTCCGATACCAGATATTTTTCCTATTGATAGAATATTATTAAATAATTTTAATAAGAGAAATATTAATTCAGATAATATTAATGAGATGCTAAGTTTGTGTGATTATTTAATGATAAAAAATACGCAACATTTTATCATATTAAATATGGAACCTGGTGGCGAATATATTATTAGTGATTACCATGCGACACATTATAACATACCGAGAATACCATTTGCAAGTGCGAGCAATAACGATATTTGTGTACATGGTTTAATGAAATATTTAGTAAGACGTGGTTGTAAAAAGGAAGCTCGATTATGTAGAATTGCTGCTCAATATGGACACCTGCATATATTAATTTGGTTGAGAGAAAATGGTTGCATATGGACCGATGATGTGACATATGTAGCAAGTGAAAATGGTCACTATGATGTATTAAAATGGGCATTTGATAATGGTTGCAAATTACATTGTGATGCAGTATATGGTCCAATACGTAAAGGACATTTAAATTGTTTAAAACTATTGGTTGACCATGGTGCTATATTAAATCAAGAACTGCCAAATTTTGCATGTAGATATGGTCATTTGGACATATTGATATACCTGGATAAAAAGGGATTTCCTTTTAATGCAAATGAAGGAACACTTGATTGTATAGCATGTGATGGACATTTACATATATTAAAATATTTACACGATAATGATTATAAATTATCATCAATGGTATATTATGGTGCATGTGATGGTGGTCATCTTAATATTTTATCATGGGCCCTGGAAATAGGTATTCCAATGCATCGTAAAGCTGGGATAGTAGCATGCGAAAATGGACATTTAGCATGTTTAAAATTTGTTCACGATAATGGTTGTTCTCTACCAAAATTTATACCATGTCACGTTGAAACAGCAGAATATGTTGATTGCTTACTATATTTGAGAGAACATGGAACTTAAAAAATTGAATATTTTATTTATGGAGAAAATAATATATAGTGTATAATAATGGGTAAAAACGCTGGCGGTAAACATCAAAAAAGTATGAAAAACTCAACTATTGTTGAATCAGTTAATGTTGACGATATTACACCTAATGCTGAACTTGATCATACGTTTGCTGCGCTAGTGACCAAATCATTGGGTAGTAAACGTTTTATGGTAACATTATTAAATTCAAGTTTAGAATTAAATAGTGTATTACCTGGATCATTTAGAAGGCGTGTTAATGTTGGTGATTTTGTATTTGTGCAATATGAAGATGGATTATCAAATAGTAATTGTTTCATATTGCATATTTATTCGGCAGATGAAATGAGAGAATTAGATATTAAAAAACCAGTAATACGTAAAGAAATTGCAGCCGATGATTTTGATGATTTTGAATTTGAAGATATTTAAATTAATTTATAAGAATCTATTTTCTTGATCAATGATATTATAATGATTCAAACTACTGAAATTTTATATTGTATTTTATTAATAGCAATATGTGTGTTAATAATGGTTTATTATAGAGATTCGTTAAGTAACCTGTATAATAGGGGTGTTGATATAGTGAGTGCGAAACCTATCGTGCAACAAGTCATCGTGGTTGATAGCACAGATAATTTATTTAATACGGAATACGAAGTGACTGAAAATGCTAATGATGCCATATCTGATGCATTGAAGGATCTTTAATTGGTATCGGTATTGGTTTAGACGCAACATTATCTAACATATTATTCATTTTATCCATCTCGTCAGATTGTATATTGTAAAACGATGATATTTCTACCAAATTATGGTATTTATTTATGTTTTTTATTATTTTGATTATCACATTATCAATATACGAATTATCATTTGATAAGTAGAATTCTCTTTGGATTGTTTCTCCAATAGTGTGAATGTCGGTACATTGTACACAATCATTAATATTGTCATTTGATTGTTCTATTTCACAAGTACTTATGTTGATTGTGAAAGTTTTATCATTTATATGAATGAACAAGCTTTCTAAATTAAAAAAGGTTTGTTCTGTAGTGTTTTTCTTTAAATTGTTCTCGATAATAAAAAAAGAACCATGTATAGATATTGATTCTTTATTATCATAAAGTTTGTATTTAGTAGGTGTATATATTAATACTGGCATGGCAGGTGATGATGATAATATCATTGGTTCTAAATCGGTAATAATAAAAGACATCGCTTTATAATATTAATATTATTTTATTTTTACTGGTTTACATTATATCTTTGAACGACATGGTTGACACTTTGCCTCCAAATAGTAAGAGAGCAACTAAGATCATGCCTAAGATTACGGTTTGATGCTTTTCATCAAAATGACTCCAGTTAATATATAGACTGTGGAATAATAATAAGAGACCACCGAGAGATACAGCTTTAGCAGATACACTTGGACTTATTATGTTAAGGAAAATTCCCAAATAACATTGTATAGTATAGTATAATATTATTAAAATTATAATATGACGTAATAATATTGTGTCTATAGTTTAATGACCGAAATAAGGCAACTTGCATCATATTATATGCTGAATTTATTTGGTGGCGCAAAATCAACTAAAAAATGGACTACTCTGTCACATAATGGTGTTGTGTTCCAACCACCATATAAACAACATAATATTCCAATCATATATGATGGTAAATCCATTATGTTACCTCCCCTGGCCGAAGAATATATTACATTGTTTACACGATATGTTGATACAGAATATTATAAAAATAAAGTATTTAAGAAAAATTTCTTCAAAAGTTGGAAACCTAGTATTAAAGGATTAGGAATTGATAAATTAGAGTTATGTGATTTTTCTCAAATTATAAAACATTTGGATAGAGAGAAAGAGAAAAAAGCAAACATGTCGAAAGCAGATAAAGAATCTTTGAAGCTTGCAACCGATAAAAACGAAGAAAAGTATAAGGTTGCGATCGTCGACGGCAAAGAACAACCCGTAGGAAATTTTCGTTTAGAACCAGCCGGTATTTTTATAGGCAGAGGATGTCATCCTAAACTTGGTACTATTAAAAAACGTGTTAATAGTAAAGATATAACAATTAATATTGGCAAAGGAAATACATTACCTTTACCTAATGGTGAAAAGTATGGCAAAATTGTTCACAATAATAAGGCAGAATGGTTGGCTAGCTGGCCTGATGTTATTAGTGGTAAAACTAAATACGTATGGTTAGGTCAACAGTCCGAATTTAAAGCCCAATCAGATCAAGATAAATTTGATAAAGCTCGTAAATTAGGTAAACATATTGAAAAAATTAGAAAGGAAAATACAAATAATATTATTAATGGTACCTTGACAGTAAAACAATTAAGTACTGCATTATATTTTATTGATAATTTGGCATTAAGAGTTGGTAATGAAAAAGGGTCTGATCAAGCAGATACAGTTGGTGTTACCTCATTAAGATATGAACACATTATGTTAAAAGGTAATAATATTATTAAACTTGATTTCTTAGGAAAAGATTCTATTAGATACGTGAATCAAGTAACGGTTAGTGAGAAAGTATATGAAAATTTGGAAAAGTTTATGAAGGACAAGGTTAATGGCGATGACTTATTTGACCTATTGAATTCTAGTGAACTAAATTTATATATTAAATCATTAATGCCTGATTTTACCGCTAAAGTATTTAGAACATATAATGCATCATATACTTTTCAACAAGAGATTGATAATATTAATGAAAAATATAAATCATATACAAAGAATGATAAAATGGATATGTTATTGAGTTCATTTAATACGGCTAATGCTAAAGTTGCATTATTATGCAATCATCAGAAAGCAGTTAGTAAAAGTCATGATGAAGGAATGAAGAAATTAAAAGATAAAATGTTATCTTTTAAAAAGGATATTGAAGATTTGATATCCAATGGTAACGATAAATCAAAAAAAAAGATTAAAAAGTTGAAAGATCAAGTTAAGAAATATAAAATGAAAAAAGAATCGAAAATTGAATTGAAAAATATTTCTTTAGGAACATCAAAAACTAATTATATTGATCCCAGAATTTCTGTCGCATTCTTAAAAACTCATGATATTCCAGTTGAAAAAATATTTTCACAAACGCTGAGAGATAAATTCTTTTGGGCGTTTGAAGTAAATGGCGACTATCACTTTTAATTCAGTTAAATATTTTTTTATCAATATTTATCTCATATGCTTGTATTTTGAAAACCATTGTATTTTGGAAATGATGATAGAAAGGATGACGGAAATAAGAACAAGCACATCTATAATCTCTAACAAAGTATCCATCGCTATCAGTACCACATTGACATGTTTTAGTGCGTGGTACAATTAAATCCAAATAGTTTTCGTAAGAATTTTTTAGTTGTGTTCCAGTTGGATCACGAATACTAATAGTCATTTTATTAATATGTCCTAAATTGTTAAATTTATAAGATTTGTCATTAAATTTAGATGTTGTATAATAAACATGTGTATTTTTACAATCTGGAAACATAATTGAGAAAGATTGTTTTACGGCTTCATTAGTAGAATATTCATTTGCGTAAGAAAATTCATCAACATACAATAAATTATATTTATTTTCCATTAAATTAAATGTTTGAACAGAATATTCGTATACATTTGCCGAGTAAACAGTATTGGAATCATGAACATCAATTGGTAAACTTTCACCATCAGCATCAAATGTAAATGATGTTTCATACACTTTTGTAATTGCTGTAGGATATGTTGTTTCCACAGCAAATTTAATGCATCTAGTAAAAACAGTGTCATTTAATGTATCAATAACATCTATGACGGCGAAAGATCCACTAATATCAGTAGATGATAAATTAAAAAATTCATTACGAGATACATCTTCTAAATATCTAACGGTTAGATAGTCACTAACGTCTAAAGTTAATGATCTCTTTAAAAAATAATAATTGATTGGGAGAACTGCAGATTCTAACTTTACACTTTTAACTCTATCGAAATTTCTAGTAATATTAGCATCGTTAGAATCGAAAGCATTAAAATATACTTTATATGAGAAAGGATTTGGGTATTTATCAATATTGCGATCAATCGAATCAACTACTACAAAATGGTCTTGTAAAACTTCATCTGTTTTTTTCTCAGTAATATTGTTTTCAATAAGATGTGAAGTATCAAAATCTTTGTCAATAGTTGGTCCATCTTCATCATCATATTCGTCACCTACTAAATTTGTTCTATCCAGGTCTGGTGCCTGAATTGAATTAAATAAATCATTCACATCATTTTCTAATAGTTGCATTGATGATTCGGTAGGCATCGTGTTTAGATGATATTGAGGAATATGGTGTGATTTCAAGGGTAATTGTTTACCAAAAGTATTACCAATTATTGGTAATGGTGCTTGTACATTATAGGAATCAATGCTATCGCTATAATCATCGTCGTTGCTTTGAAAATTCATTGATCTATATAAATCTTCTGGATTAAAATTAGAACTCATTTATAATAATAATGTAAATATTATTTCTATTATTTTATACTTAATAAATTAATTATTTTTTTCTATTATGATAATAAAACCTAGAGATTGACAGACACCGGTTTTAACTGTTCCATATGAAAACAGTTTACATGGCAATCTTTCATCATTAGGAGAAACTATATCATTGTCACCATATTTTTCGTAAAAATAAGTCTCTAGAGCAGGAGGCATCGTGAACCAAAATGATGGTACCGGTTCATATGGTAATGCAAGGAATTCATCCATAGGCATGGTTGTCAGACCATAAAATAGTTTATAATTAGTATCAAGCATAGTCATCATTTCATCTCGCTCTCTCAGTAAAGTTCATTGATAATTAAATATATGATAATTAAGTGTTCATAAATCAATTTTTAACAACTGTGTACACCAATGATAACTTGTTTACACTTTAGACAATGTTTATGTTTATCGGTTCTATTACAAGCGACACAATGTTTATGATATTCTTTGTTATTAAATGTATCGGAACATACGTTACAATGCATATGATGATTCACTTTATTACATCCATCCACTTTACAATGTTTATGATATTCATTATTGGTATTGATAAATGGACATTGTGTACAATGCTTATGACTTGACAATAATTCACATCCTTCTATTGAACAGTGTTTATGATAATCATTAACTAAATATGTTGCTTGACAAGTTTTACAATGTTTATGAGCATCTACTCTATCACAATCCTTTTTTACACAATGTTTGTGATATTCATTGGACAGATATATGACTGAACATGTGTCACAATGTAAATGAAAATCTAATCTTGAACATTCCTTATGTGTACATTTATAATGATTGTGTGGACCAGTGAAATCACATCCTTCTACTTTACAATGAACATGATATTCTGTTCTATTTTCATAGGTGGCTTTATCACCATAATAATCATCATATTCGCCATGATTTCCGTCACAGGTCTCAATATCTTGAGGATAAAATATATAATCACATTGTTCACAGTGACCATGATTGCATCTTATTTTGCATCCAGTTTCCAGACAATATATTGCTTCCATCTTACAATTTATACTATATGTCAATATATTGTTCAAAAATTAATTTTTAAATTATTTTTGTATTGTAATGAATTTTGTATTAATGTTATCAACTTTTGCTAAAATATTATTTATATTATGCATAACGCTATTTTTGAGTCGATACATTCCTCCTCTAAAATTGATATTTAAAAGTCGCATGGTGTTGTTTGGGATTATAAATTATATGGCAACTCTCATTATGACGAATGACATCAATCTAAATCAGTTGCCATATGTTGGTTTTATATTCATATATATTGATTATCTCATTGTAAAATATTTTGAAATAGGACAAATTGTATTAAACTATATGCGATAAAAAATTGATTTTGCATTCCATTGTCACTATTTAATAGATTAATAATGAAGATTAATACAGTTTTGGAGAAAATTAGGAGTGCGAACGAAGCACACAGAATAGATATCGAAAACTTACTTATTGATTTGAACGAAGCATATGAACTAGCATTATGTAAAGAAAGAGTATCATTAATTAAAAAAATTGCTAAAGTAGTTAATATGCAACCAGAAGATGTTGAACATGCAATCCTACCAAAAAAGAAGAGACAATGTAATGCCGAACGTTTAAAAGAAATGAAAGCATTGCATGAAAATCAAACATTATCATATGTTCCGATAGAGTTTGAAGGTGTCGAATATTATCATGAAGATAAACCAAAGGGTATCGTCATACAGTCTGTCGAAGGAACCCCTACTATTGTCGGATATATGAATGAAGGAGAAATTGTATTTCTAAATAATTAACCCATTAATGTTTGATAAAAAATAATATATTTTCTTTTATTATGAAATGAGCAAAAAGTTTGTACCTAATAATGAAGACAATAAATGTGCTGCCTCAAAAAAGCATGATGGTGTGTCATGTTATACAGTTGAGTCACTAATTAGAATGGTTGTTGCCTATAATGTGAAATGTCATAAGGAAAAGGTTGGTACAGCCATCGTGATCAGAGAAAATAAAAAATATTTAGTAAAAGAATTAACTAATGCTTTAAAAGATGTATGTTCTGATCAATTATGTTGGATGACCCAAGATTTTGTCAAACAATTGAATGATGCAGAAATTAATTCTAATACATTTAGACCAAAGATTACTCAAGGTCGCTTTGATTGGTTAAATACTACAAATATTGCTGAAGTGATGGAACAATATGAGCATGTTTACAAAGATTTTAAATTCATGGGAGCTGTACCAATGGATTTTGATAAATTACCATATTTGAATATACGTAATATGAATTGCAATCAATTTAAAAAGGATGGAATTAAAAGATTAGGATTTATTTTTAATTTAGATGAATCGTGGCAAAAAGGATCCCATTGGGTAGCTATGTTTGCTGATATTGATAAAAGTGAAATATATTATTTTGATTCTTATGGCACTAAACCAACAAAACAAATTAATGAATTGGTTAATCGTATTGCAACTTGGTGTTATAAACACAATGTGGCAAACGATTCTGGAAAAAAAAGTAAAAAAACCCATATTGATAACATAGTAAATACTATTAATTATAACAAAATCAGACATCAATTTAAAAACTCAGAATGTGGAGTATATTCTATTAACTTTATCTTAAGATTATTGAAGGGTGAATCATTCAATCACATATGCGAAAATATTACTTCCGATGATGATGTTAATCAATGTAGACCAGTATATTACAGGTTTAAATAATAAGTATTAATGTGTTTAAAAAGAAAAATATATGGTGAAATAATGAGTGATATTGGTGGTTTTATAAACGATATATCTGATAATTCCATGTATGTCGTATTAACAGATGAACAAAGACAAAAATCTATAAATGATCAATTTGAATCTTGGATGAAAGTATGTGATGAATTATGTCGCGACATACATGAAGAAGATGCATGTAATAACGTGATAGAATTAGATGGTGCGATTGATGACTCTGACTCTGATTCCAATGTGATGGCAGATGATGAAAAAGATGATTCTGACTCTAGTGAAGACAACTCTGATTCTGACTCTAGTGAAGACAACTCTGATTCTGACTCTAGTGAAGACAACTCTGATTCTGACTCTAGTTCCATGGAGGAAGACGATGACACAGTTCCCGCAACTCAACTCATGGAAGCTAATATTTTGGAAGCAATATCTCTTTTATTAATAACATTTCAAGATGAAGGTCTCGCCATGACCCCTCGTTACATGATTGTACGATTAATTCAAGAGTTACAAGAATTATTCCCGGACCAAACTGCAGATGCATTGATGATTCATATGATGCACCATTTTATATCGGAAAGGATGACAGAACATGTTGATATACTATTAGTAATAGATGGTGAATTGAGTCATGGTGATCAAGCAGCTAATATGATGGTCCAAGTAGATGCTGACGGTAATGAGATTGGTGAAATGATACCGATGAATCAATTTATGATTGATCATGCTGACAGTATGCCACTTAATATTTTAAATAGTGTGATGGAATTAACTAATTTAGCTAACAATATCGAATTACCGCAAAACTTTACGATACAAACAGTTGAAGATATTGAAAGACGTAGTGTACAAGCTCCAACTATATCACAAGATGCATTATCTAATTTGTCAGAAACACAATATTCTTTATTAAAGGATCCAGATAAATCGTGTCAAATTTGTTGCGAAGATTATGTTCCGCATGATACAGTCATTAATTTATCATGCAATCATATATTTCATAAAGAATGCGTAACTTTATGGTTAACGGGTTGTAATAGTTGCTGTCCTCTATGTAAAGAGAAAGTCGAATAAATAAAAGAAAAAATTGATTAAAACTTGTATTAAAAATAAACTATTAAATATATTAATGAATGAAGAAAATAAGAATTTGATTGATGTTGCTAATAATTTAAAGGTGTCAATCAATGGTACATTTACTAAATTATGTAATGAATTATTAAAGCGCAATAATTCATCTCATATTGCATCACCAAAAAGTATTAAAACATTCACTAAAAGTAAGTTATCGATGGAAGATTATATAAAGTTACATGACAAAGATTTTGAAGTATTATCTTTTAAGAGAGTTGATCAGAGAGATGAATATTATAGAGATTATTGTGATATTACATATGTACCCGATAAATATTTGGATATATGGAATCAATATAAGTTTTTGGAAGCAATTCCTCAACCAGTTCAAAAATCAGATGCATGGTTTGCCGCTAGAGACTTAATTATTAGTGCATCATCCGGTGCTCAAGCTATAGATGAAAGTAAATATGAAGGTTGGTTTGCAATGGTTATTGCTAAATTAGGATTAGGAGAACCATTTAAGGAGAATTTTCATGTTCATCATGGTAAAAAGCTAGAAACTGTTGCAACATTGTTATATGAATATATTTATAATGTTAAGATTGGAGAATTTGGTCTAGTACCGCATATTGCTGAACCAAATATTAGTTTTCTTGGTGCTAGTCCAGATGGTATTTGTACAAATTGTACCCTAGATGGTAAATTCAGTCCTCTCGTGGGAAGAATGGTTGAGATAAAATGTGTCACTACAAGACAATTGAATATTACTGGTCCAGAAAATATGTGGGTCAAAGGAGAAAAAGATATGGCAATCTGTCCACATATTTATTGGGTTCAAATGCAACTTCAATTAGAATGTTGTGACTTAGAGGAGTGTGATTTTTGGCAATGCAAACTTAAGAACTTTTGGTCAGATAGAACATTACGATTGGCTATGGATGATATTAAACCCGTTCACACTGTTGGTCAAGGTGTCGTTATAGAAATAGATCCTCAACTAGAATATGGAACATTGATTGAGTTGTTACCTATTGACAAAGAGTTGAAATCATATGAAAAGATTGAATGGTTTGGTGCATATATTTATTGCGATAAGTTGGCTTGTTCCTTAGATGAAAAAATATGTTGGGCTCAAGATATGAAACGTAATTGGAAAACATATTATCCCGAATATGCAAAAGATTATACATTTGGAAAAATATTATATTATCATTTACAACAATCACATTGTTACCTCGTGATGAGGGATAGGGAGTGGTTTAAGGAAGCATTACCGAGATTTGCAAAATTTTGGGATGTTGTATTAATGTATAGAAATGATCCAGTTAAAAGACAAGAGTTGATAGATTCTTTAGCATTAAAAATAGTTGAAGCTAAAAATAAGGATAAAGAAGAAAGGAAATATAATAAAACTGGTCTACAAGCATTAGATTCTGATTCTGATTAAAAATTGATTATTTTATTTATTGACATATAATTTATGTTATGACAATGGAACACAATGATCTTTTTATATCACTCGTTAAATAATTGATTCAATATAATGACAGATCTGCAATATATTATATTGATATTATAGAATATGCTATTGATAAAATGATAGATTTAAATAAATTAACAATTGAACCTACTATAAAAGATTATTTGGATTGGTTTTTAGCAATTTATGAACTAAAAACCAATTATAAGAAATCACTATGTTGTGATGGAAATCATTACGTAGTTAGTGGTGGTTGTGCAGAAGTTTCTTATAAACCTAAAATAATACCAAAGTATACTAGTAAAGACATATGTGAATATATATTAGATAATCGTTTATACGACAATGAAGATTATGGTAATCGATTGTTATTATTTAGATCAAAAATGGAATTTGTACAATGGTGCGAAATATTAAATGAAAAAATAGAAATAAGTTTTAGACCAGCAACATAAAAATTGATTATTTTATTTATTGACATATAATTTATATTATTACTTAATGAATGAATTTTTACGTTATAAGACAAATGTTGCTGACATATATATTAGTAGATTTATAACAGGCATTGTTTTAACAGTATTATGTTACGTAATATATTTAATAGTTGATAAATATGGTATGATGCGTGACATCACATATGATGAATTCGTATATGGCGATACTTATGATGCTTTTTAAAATTGATTATTTTTTATTTAACACATAATTAATATATGTATTAATGATTGCAACTCAACGAATTAATTCCGTGTCGTCTAAAATCAAAGACTATGAGGATTTTATTCCAGTTAATGTTTTAAAATGGAAAAATAGTCATTGGAAAACATTATGTCCATATCATTTGAGAACAGATGGTAAAGAGAAAAATGTCAATCCAGGTAATGTTATATTCGAAAACTTTTATCAATCTGCTAAGGCATATGATCGTGTACATAGCATTGAAGTATATCCATCTAGATTTCAAATTGGTAAACCGGAATATTTACAATGGAAATATGAAGCGACAGATAGTGATGGCGACATAGTTTGCGATGATGATGGCAACATTAATATGTATACATATGTCAAATGGAGAAATAGTTTATGGTCTTGTGAACATGCAATTAGATATCCTAATGGTATTCATCGTCGTAAAAATACGCAATTTGCTCTAACAATTTCAAAGAATGGTGTTCAAAAAAAGATTAAATTATTTACAAACTAGAAAACAATTATATTTTAAGGAATATTGTCGATTAATTAGAAAAGTAAATGAATATAAAGAGCTGTTGGAAATGTTTAGAGAAGGCAACAATTTAATGATTGTTGAAATTGATGTGCCCGGTAATGGAAAGAAAGGAAGTTATGGAGAAGATTGTACAACAGATGATGTATGTATTATGTCATTAGATAAAGTAAATGTATTATTAGAAGATCTTAGTGAACCATTTGGTCATGGTCTATGTCTAGTTTATTGTTTGTTGACTGATGAATAAAAATTGATTATTTTATAATTTATAGACCAATATAAATTTATTTAATGGATGAAACAATAGATGACACAAATATTGTTGAAATATTAACAGAAGAATATGTTCATTGTAATGAATATGTAAATGACAAAGTAGAAAAATTAGTAATGACAAAAGTTAAAGCTATGAATTATGGCGATAATATAGTGTATTCGTTATCTAAATTGCGTAGTCATAATCCAAGTATGGTAATACCTAGAGTATTAACTAATATATTTGATATTAAATTGATATGTAAATATGATTCGATTGATTGGTTACGTCATTATTATGAAAAATACATGGATTTTCAATCATCATCCAATGGTCCCCAATTACTGCATAATGATAATGGTAAAATTCATATTATACACTATTTACTAAAAGATATGACAAATGTTGCATGTGAACATGATGCCATATTATGTTTACAATTTATGGCGAACAATAAATTGAAACTCAATATGGATGGTTTAATATATTGCATAAAAAATGATTCGATATCTTGTTTATCTATATTCTTGGATAATTTGTTCGAATTACCTAAATATATCATGGATGTAGTAATTATTAGTCGATCATTATTATGTTTACAATTTTTGTTGATCAATGGTTATAACATTACGTTAAGAATAATATATGATTTAATAGAAAAAAATGATGTGCAAATTTTACAAATGTTACGTGATCATGGTTATCGTTATGATGATTATCATTTATATCATTCAATGTTATGTGAAGCGGAACATAGTGAAAGTTATTTCATAAGTTTGAACATTGTCACAAATGATATAACCAGCATGACATATGACATGAAACAAAAGAGTTTAGATAACGATTTATTTATAAAGTGATTATTATATAATGGGAATTTCTGCTAGTACTCTCGATTCATTCGAAAGTATTAATAATGTTATAACAAACTTGGTATATATGCCACCATCTACAACTCGTGAAGAAATACTAAGTTTACGTAATCACGCAAATACAAATGTATTTAAAATTAAAAAGAATGTCCTGTGAAAATATATCATGGAAAAAATGACGATTTAATTTCTACAGAACATTCATATTATTTAAAATAAAATAAAAGATAAAAGTTTAAAACCAACTTGGTTAGATGCAGATCATAATGATATATTATGGGGAAGAATATTTAGGTTTCTTCAGCATAATTGACCCTAGTTGAGCAATCTCACACTCGGCCACATTAGGGTTGTGAGAATTTTTTATTTCCTGTTCAAATTTA
>Ga0233435_1002653_pt1 | contig 14712 bp, 15 predicted proteins | sample SI_122_August201_3_FD_182735 | JGI IMG/M metagenome (GOLD analysis project Ga0233435, IMG submission 182735) | Seawater microbial communities from Saanich Inlet, British Columbia, Canada - SI_122_August2016_135_MG | ecosystem: Environmental > Aquatic > Marine > Inlet | place: Canada: British... | reverse complement strand
GGTAATCCCCCCATTATTAACTGAGGTCAAAAGTAGAGGGTTAAGCTGCTAAATCTAATTTTTGTTTCGGTGTTATTCCACCTAAAGCCATATTAGGCCGCTCATTATTATATGTCCATAACCACTTTGTAGCATATTCTTGAACCTCAGAGATGCTCGTAAAGATATATTGGTTTAACCAATCATAGCGAACAGTTCGATTATATCGCTCAATATATGCGTTCTGCTGTGGATTTCCTGGTTGTATAAATAAAATCTCTATACCTGCGCTATCAGCCCACCGAGCTAACAAATGACTAATGTATTCAGGGCCATTATCACATCGTATTTGTTTTGGCTTTCCTCGCCACTCAATTGCTTGTTTCAATGCGCGGATAACTCGAATAGAAGGTAATGAAAAATCGACTTCAATGACAATACCTTCACGATTAAAATCATCAATAACATTAAACAACCTAAAGCTTCGACCATCACTGAGCTGATCATGCATAAAATCCATTGACCAACATTCATTCATGGCATGGGGTACAGCCAAACTCTCTGGCTTTTCTCTTACAAGCCGTTTTTTGGGCTTAATTCTTAAATTCAGCTCCAGCTCTCGATAAATGCGATAAACGCGCTTATGATTCCATAAGAAGCCTTTTACGTTGCGTAAATACAAGTAGCACAAACCAAAGCCCCAATTTCTCTGGTTTGTTGTTATTCTGATTAGCCAATCTGCTATCTCAAGGTTTTCTGTGCTTAGCCTAGCCTGGTAGCGGTAACATGTTTCACTGACATGAAATAATGAACAAGCCAACCTAATACTCACCTGCTTTTCTTTAACAGCCATTTTGGCCATCTCCCGTCGATGAGATGGCTTTACCACTTTTTTTCCATGGCCTCCTGCAGAATTTCTGATTTCAAACGCTCTTCGGCATACATTTTTTTAAGTCGACGATTTTCATCTTCGAGTTCTTTCATTCGGCTTACCATCGAGGCATCCATACCACCGTATTTACTACGCCATTTATAGAAAGATGCAGAGCTCATCCCGTGGTCACGACAAAGCTCTGGTATTGGTGTGCCTGCTTCTGCTTTTTTCAATATCGCGATGATTTGACTGTCGCTATAACGTGATTTTTTCATGTAGATTCTCCTGGTCAAATATTACTGGAAAATTCTACTTTCAACCTCCGTTAATTTTCGGGGGGATTACCGGTCGACTAATTATATTATTCGGATTTTCAACATATGCAGATATTCATATATGACCACTTGTCGTGAAAATACACCAGCACATCATCGTTTACTAATTTAGGCATGGTTTGTGCTTCAATATCTTTATAAATTAACTAGAGGGATATATCTTTATGTCAATATCATTTTTTTGTAAATATATAATCGCACCTGCACTTTTGATTTCATCCTCACTTTCTCACGCCGATATCATTTCAATTGATGACTCAGTATTTGGGGATGACAGCATTACACTGGATACTGTTCGAGCACTCGAATTTTTGGATGTAACAATTACCCAAGGTCAATCAATTGATAACGTTCAAAGCCAGCTTGATGGAGGTCGTTTTGACGGGTTTAAGATTGCGACATTCCTTCAAGTATCAACTTTATTTAACGATTTCACTCAAGTTGCTCCTTACCCTGATAATAGTGATATTACACAACGCGTATTCATAGACCACGAATTATCTGATCAAGATGTTTTTACTAATTTTATCAATACTGTAGGCAATACTCAGCAGTCTCGCGCCCCATTCTCATTTGCAACAGTGGGCCTTATAATCGATCCTATTCTTCCAGATGGTGTCGTAGCTCGCCTTGCATTTGAAAGTAGGCCTGGCATTTTAGATGCCGTGCCAAGAACCTCTGTATTCCCTTTTTTCGATGAAACGACAATTCTTTCAGATGCCGGCGTATTTTTAGTTCGTGATGCTCTACCATCTGCAAATGTCCCAGAACCCTCTACAATCCTTTTATTTTCGCTAGGGTTATTAGGTGCGTCACGTAAAATATTAAAGTGTAAGTAAGCTCAATTGACTGACTGTCTGCTTTAGAGCTAAATGAGCTAAATCCGTTGGCCTTTGATTTTTCTTCAAAGAAGGGTTTAGTGATAATAACTGGATTAACCAGATAAGAGTGAGCGGTCCACTTTCTAAGAATGCGAACCTTAATTTTTGGTATTGAATAATTTAGCGGCAGGGTTTTGTGTTGCTTGCCCATGGCGATAGTATGAAAAAAATGTTTTAACGTCTTTATGATTTGAAAGCGCCATAGACTCCTGTGGTGAAATGCCTTGCCGTGCACTTTCTGTGCAAAAACCGCTGCGAATAGAGTGAGCACTTAAGTCAAGAGATTGCAGGCCTGCCTTTTCTTGAATTCTTTTAATGATTTGCCTGACACCTGCAGCTGATAAAGGTTTCTTGATTTGTTCCCAGCGGTTGATGCTCCTAAAGATATGACCTTCTTGTATACCCGATTGAAAAATCCAAGTATCAAGCCATTCGGCAACTTCTCCTAAAATGGGGACAACCAACGCGTCATCACTAACTGTATGTGTTTTAGAAGCATGTATATGCCATTCAAAGGCAATAGCATCATTAATGACCCGTGGTTTTAAATCATTAAACTGCATGGCGACAATCTCACTTCTACGACGCCCACCAGACACAAGTGCGGCACCAATTAAAGCGCGATCCCTTAAATCTTGCAGTGAATTAGAAGCACATACTGCGATAAGTTGCTCAAAGACATCTTTGGTCATGGCATCTTTTTTCGTGGGTTTATTGATGCTATGGCCACGTGCACGTTTTAACATTTCTTTAATGACAGGATGGTAGACATCGTGATCTTTAAATCCTGCAACTGTATGCGCTTTGGAAAGTGAGCTTAATCGGCGTTTAATGGTATTGAGTTTGTGGTGGCCAGGTTTAAATTTAAAGCCTTTCCTTGTTACTGGAGCCCCCTGTGACAGCATTAAGTCTTCAGTATGCTCATTCATACCCACGGTAACGCCAGATGTGGTTTCAAACCCTAAATGGTCTGTGACAAAAGTTTGTATAACAGGGTAGGGGACAGGGTAGTCCTGGATATCAGGAAAAACGATAGCGCACCAGTGCCAAAAATACCGTAGGTCACTGACTAATGCTCGAATGCTGTTTTGAGGTGTTCCTTGCTGAATGAGTTTTTTAACAATGTCATCGGACTCATTGACTTTAACTTGAGCCTGCACTGATAGCGCATGATAATCTGAGTGATCATTCATATCAAAATTGACCCGAGCGAGAGATAAGTAAGGTAACACCTAATAATATAAACACATATTTCACCGAAACCGTCATATTCAACGTTGTCTAAGTATGACTGACAGTGTAACAAGGAATGTCACACAATCAACATAGGATTAACAAAGCCGGTATACGTCTTGTATATTAGAGGTTTCTAAATATATAAATAGGGTGGTTAACCATGCTAAATCTCAGCTCAAGCTAGATATTCAACCTGTATTAGTGATCTTTTAAATGCTTTGCATTATCAGGAATATACCGTTTACCGCATGACTTCATAATAGCCTTGTACAAGGCTATACGCCTTTTAACCACTTCTTTGACTGATAAGTAGGTTTTTTCAGCACCATATTTTTGGTCATAAAATAGATAACCATTATCCATATATTCTTGTAAGTCCAACGACGATTTTTCACAAGCGACACGATGATCCTTTTTGTCTTTAGCCAGAGCTTGCTTTTGTTCTTTTTCAAATTGGCGTTCTTCCTGGAGCGCTCGTAAATGATCTTTTAATGATTGAAGTCGGGATTTATTTTGAGCGATCGTCTCTTGGCTTTGTTTGGTGTAACGTAGGTCAATTGTTTGTTCATTACTAGCGTTACCCGTTTGGCATTTCTGATACTTAGTGACGCCATGATCATCCGTTACTTTACAAACTGCAGCAGTGACAAAATTTGAATAACCAAATAGGCTAATTAGTGTGATTGACAAAATCCATAGAGAACGCATAACAATATAACCCCGTTTATTAGGGTTGTATTATATAAGCTCAAGCTCAAGAATTAAATAGTTTATTATTAATATAGAAATAAACAAATAAATATTATTTGATATTAAATACACATGCACAGTGAGCCATCGGAAGCGCTAAAACGTCCATTTTATAACAAACGATAATGGAGGGTTATCGTTTGTTATAAGGGCGAGTTATTAATATTCCAAATTTAATACGTATGGCAATTATAATGTATCACATGCTATATAAGAATACAGCCAATTATTCTCTATCGTTATATGAAAATTGAAATTTTTAAGTGTACTGGCGCAATTTACGGGTTAAAAATTAGAACCAAGTTGTTAGTACGTTGTGAGTGTGTTTTGCCATTGCGGTTGATTGCTTTTCCAGGGCTTTTTGAAGGGTTTGGGTATGGGGCCTAACCAACCAGGGTACTTGGCGAGTGTCTTTTTTGTAATTGGGAAAACCGGAAGCAAAATGTGCTCATCCACTTTTTTATCCAGTAAAATTTTATAAGCAGTTTTCATGGATTCAGCACCTAATGGCCCACAAAATTGAGCAGAATCGATTCTGGGGTTAGGCCACTGTGAAATTTGTTTAACTGACGTTGGATCGCCGTCAATTGATGCGATGACAACTTCATGCCGGCGATTGTTCTGTAATGCTTCGATAACCGCAAGCCCCCCGCCATCATTGACTGTAAAAAGAACGTCAAAAGACCCTTTTTCGGGGAAGTCGTTTAAAATTTTCTTAGCGACAATAGCACCTGCCGTCGGCTCGACGGCTTCGTAGGTTTTAGTCAGCTGAAAAGGCTGGTGATGCTCGCCAAGCGCATCAAGAAAGCCATCCACTCTTTCTACAGTAGAAGATACATGAGGATACTCAACTAATATAATACGAAGAATTTGATCATCGGCGAATTGGCTAGCAACGAATTCACCATTATAAAATCCGGCCTGATAATTATGAGAGGTGAGGTACGCACTCAACTTCCCTTTCGCGATATATTGGTCATAGGCAACAACGGGGATATTTTTATCATTGGCAGCAATAAGCGATTGACTAAGTGCAACACTGTCTGTTGGTTGAGCGATGATTAAGTCAACATTGTTCTCTATCAACGCATTCATTTGCTGAATTTGATTTTCAATCCCTTTGCTGCCATTTCCTGCGACATGAGGGACTAACTTCACGGTTGGTAAGCCATTTTCTTGGCTAAGTTTGTTAATTCTGGCCGCTTCAGCTTCAAGGCCTTGGCGCATAGCGACTTGCCCGGGAATATCCATGGACCAGTACAACACCCCAACTTCAAATTCAGAAGGCAATTTATTGGCATGTGCAAAGGAAGCTATAGTCAGTGAGAAAGAGAACAAGAACAGTGCGTTGAAAACTTTCATTGTTTTGCCCAGGGTCTTTTCTAAAATGAGGATGATACAGGTCTATACTATAAGGAATAACCCTTTTTAAATCCATATAATTGAGCCTTATAATGCCTTTCGCACAAGCTTATAGTGATATTAGAATGTTGATTTCACGAACAGAATCTGTCATTCAGCATCAAACAAAAGCCATTGAATTACTCACTGCAGCCGCGTTATGTGGCGCGCATGTATTAATTGAAGATGTTCCTGGTACCGGTAAAACTACCCTAGCAAAGATATTCTCCCATTTACTTCAATTAGAATTTCAGAGAATTCAATTTACACCCGATTTACTGCCGTCTGATATTTTAGGGGTGTCTATTTACCACCCAGGTGATAAGCAATTTGAATTACATAAGGGCCCTATTTTTAGTCAGGTTTTATTGGCCGATGAAATTAACCGCGCCTCACCTAGAACTCAGTCTGCGCTCCTTGAAGCCATGGCAGAAAAACAGGTAACCATAGAAAGGGAACAGTATCCGCTAGACGACCATTTTTTTGTCATTGCGACTCAAAACCCGACTGAGTCACAAGGCACATACCCATTACCAGAAGCGCAAATGGATCGGTTTGGGATACGCATAACTTTGGGATATATACCGGCTGAAGCTGAAACAAAAATGTTAGCGCAGCAACTACAAATCGCTGACCTGCAGATACCTGTAAAACCTTGTTTAAGCCTTCAACGATTAACAGAGCTCAGAAAATGTGTTCGAGAGGTTCAGATCAGTGAATCTATGCTCCGCTATATTGTTGATTTAGTACAAAAAACGAGACAGTTAGACACGGTGCAATTAGGCGCGAGTTCTCGTGCTGCCATTATCTGGGCAAAAATGGCGCAAGCCATGGCATTAATACAGGAGCAGCAATGTGTCACGCCTGATCATGTTCAAAAAATCGCAGTCCCAATATTGGCGCATCGGTTACACCTCAATGCAGAAGCATTATATGCAGGAGAGTCCTGCCAACAAGCGGTGCAAGATGTTCTTGCACAAACACCAATACCGGATTAACGGCTAATGCGTAGCTTAATCTGTTTTCAATTCAAAATATTTTATCAACTGAGTCAGTGGTATAAGCATCACTTCACTGTGACAGGTTATTGGGTCATTGGGGGTATGCTACTCGCTCTTATGGTGGGTATAAATACGAGAATTTCTTTTGGCAGCCAAATTTTTGCTTTTCTATTAGTATCAACCATACTCGATGCGGTTTTCTCGCTCTACTTTAAACCCAAATTATTGATTAAAAGAGTGCTGCCAACGTTCACAACGAGCGGGGATTCGATTCGCTATCATTTTGAGGTTGAAAACCTGAGTGCATACGCGGAATCAGGTATCACCATAGAAGATGATTTTGGTTTAAAAATACCAGGAAAACGCGCATTCAAGCACTACATTGACCCATTGGACAAACAAAGAAACTGGTTTGACCGTAAAGTAGGGTATCCAAAATGGCTTGGTTTAGTTCGTCTGAAAAGAGGGGCTGATATTGAAAAAGGAACAATCACAACAATCCTCGCCAACCAGAGCCAAACGGTTCCTGCCAAATTGACGACAATTAAAAGAGGACTAGTTCAATTTGAAGGGTATCTCATTAAGCGCCCTGGCCCTCTTGGTATTTTTAATGCGGTAAGGCGAGTGCCAGACCAAGGTCAGCTATTGGTGTTACCGACCCGCTACCCTGTTGCATCACTTGATCTTCAAGGTCAGTCTGCTCACCAACCCATTGGTAGTATTCCTGCAACTTGTATTATGGGTGGTGCTCATGAGTTTTTTGGGTTGAGAGAATATCAGCCTGGTGACGCCAAAAGAGATATTCACTGGAAAAGCTGGGCGAAAACAGGCAAACCTGTTATCAAGGAATATCGTCCTGAGCACATGGTGCGGCATGGTTTGGTGCTGGATACCTCCGTTAGCGCTGAATTTCACGCAGAATTTGAAACGGGAATTTCTATTGCAGCCTCTTACCTATGCACACTGGATACGAAAGAGTCATTGTTAGACCTTATCTTTATCGGTACTCAAGCGTTTCAATTTACGCTTGGCCAAGGTTTTACAAGTAGTACTGAGGTCTTAAAAGTGCTCGCCACGGTTAAACGCTCAGAACCTGATAATATTGATCGATTGGCTTCCTTGGTCACCCAACATAGCGACCAATTGTCAGGCTGTATATTACTGCTGTCGTGTTGGGATGAAAAAAGACAAAAATTGGTCAATCAGTTGCAGTTCCGGCATATCAAAGTGTTGGTGTTAATTGTGACGACGAACCCGATCAAGCCCCAACCCAATATTTATGTACTTAACCCTGCTGACCCAATGAAAGTATTGTCCAAACTAGGGAAAGCGGATGGCTAAAGAAAATAGCGTTCCTGCCACATTACTTTCTGTCACGTTTTTGCTGTGGGGCTGGCAAATTGGCATGTGGTTTTTCACCGTCATCTTTTCTGCGGTTATCATCGGCGCGCCCTATTTTCAATGGCGTTTTCACCTATCAGAAAAAGATCTCCATCGAATGGTTGATATAACGTCACTCCTGTTTATCGCTACGACGATATATGTGGCCATTACATTTCCACCCGCTCAAGCTGTTTTCGTCGTCACGCAGTGGTTACCGGTTATCCTTTTTCCTCTATTGGTCGTGCAGCTTTATTCGAATATTAAAGCCATTCCACTCTCCGCATTATCAATGCATTTAAGGAGAAACAAGCGCACCTGTAAAACACTGGATATGAGCAACGTTTTGTTTATTATGTGCCTCGTTGCTGCAAGTACAGGTAATCAAAAGAGCGATTATTTTTTTATCGCAATATTTTTTATATTTTCATGGTTTTTTTGGCTCAAAAGAAACCCGAGGTTTAATCGGGCAATATGGGTGTTGCTCATGCCAATCATTCTTTTTTGTAGTCACCTAGTGAACCAAGAAATTGGACAGTTTCAGCGCTATTTAGAAAATGTAGCCCCAGAATGGTATCTAAAGTTCTTTAGTGCGAAGGCCGATCCATACCACAGATCAACAGCCTTAGGCTATATTGGGGAGTTAAAATTATCAGACCGCATTATGTTGCGGGTCAAATCAAGCACCCCACCTCCACCATTACTCAGAGTCGCTAGCTACAACCGCTTTGGTGGTGATTTTTGGAGCGCTCGAACCGGTGGATTTGAGGTGTCTACATTTTCAAAGCCACAAACAACAGGCTCTTCACTGCATAAAATCTCGATCATGATGGATTTAGATGATGGTGAAGCGGTTTTACCTCTCCCTCTAGGGACTCAACATATATGGAATTTACCCGCTGAGACTATCAGCAAAAACCCGCTTGGTGCCGTAAAAGTAGAAAATGGTCCTGATATTTCTATGTTTAATGTGGCATATGATGTGAGTGCCGCAACCCAGTATTTACCGACTGCCGATGACTTAAGTGTCCCCTCTTTTTATCATCAAGTTATTGATGAATTTATTGTGAAGTATGGCCTTAAGAACACACCTAAAGCCCAACTTATGGCTAAAATAGATCAGATATTCACACAAGATTATCGATATACTTTAAATTTAAGTAACGGGTTTGATCAGCCTGTGAATCAATTTTTAAGTAAGACAAAATCTGGCCATTGTGAGTTTTTTGCGACATCGACAGTCCTTATATTAAGACGACTTGGCATACCAACCCGTTATGCATCGGGCTTTGCAGTGCAGGAATACAGTGACTTAGAGTCGCTATATGTTGTTCGAGCAAAACATGCACATGCTTGGGCGCTGAGCTTTCAAAACGGACACTGGCAAGACGTAGACACAACGCCTCCAGACTGGTCTATACTTGATGGAGGGCCACCAGCTAGTCGCTGGATAACGGATATGTGGTCTTGGCTTGTCGCTGAATTTGACCGTTTGAGAATGACAGAAAAAAACAATACAATACCTTATTGGATGATCATTTTTTTATTGCCTCTAACCTGGTTTCTAAGAAAGAAATTTAAGGGAATGAAAATGATTCCTTGGCAAAAAAAAATACCTCAAAACCCTCACGAGTTGACACCTTTATTAGGCGCATTACGACAGTACCAAGTCGAGCGACAATCGGGTGAAACCTTAATGCAATTGGCACTAAGAGCGCAGGCAGTACCAGGGTTACCGGAAAAGCGTTTATTGATCATGGTCATGAAAGCTTATTATGCTTTCTTGTATTGTAAGAAGGAAAACGCAGAAACGACTGACTACAAAAACCTAATGGCAAAGTGGTTAAAAGTTCACAACACATAAAGTAATAAAAGCTTCAAATATGACTGAATTACAAGATGTTCAACAAGTTCTGCCCATTCTTGAGACACTAACAGAAGGTGTTTTGTTGGTAGATCAAAAAAGCAATATTCACTACGCGAATAAATCGTGTGAATCTCTTTTTGGTTATTTTCCTGGAGAACTCACAGGGCAACCACTGAACCTTCTTTTACCACGCTCAATAAGACCCAATCATCATAAAAATGTTAATGAGTATCATAGTTCTAAGCAAGTACCAAGGCACATGAGTGACCGCCCCATTCTGTCTGCAGTGAGGAAAAATGGTGACCCTTTGAAAGTCTCTGTTTCTCTAAGTAATGTAGTGCTAGACGGTGTCAATTACAGTGCTGCTGTTATTAGTAACGCTCAAATGATCGCTACCTCAGAGGCTAATATCCTCAGAGAGCTTGCCGAAAAAGATGCGCTAACGGGTTTAGTCAATCGCGTTTTTTTATCAAAAACCATACAGAACCATATGGATGAAAATGGTGTTTTTACCATGCTGTTTTTAGACTTGAACAAATTCAAGCCCATTAATGATGAGTTCGGCCACGGAATGGGTGACCATATATTAATTCAAGTTGCTAAAAGGCTTTGTGGGCATATTCGAACAGGAGATTGTGTTGCCAGAATTGGTGGAGATGAGTTCGTATTATTGATTAAAAATTTAGATCAATGCTCTAGAATCCGTAGTCTATGCGAAGAAATTGCACACTCAATATCCATGCCCATTACGTGTTCAGGTAATACACTTAATGTGGGGGTTAGCATAGGTGCAGCAATCTTTCCCATTCATGGTAACGATGAAAAAAGCATTTTGAAAGCAGCCGATACGGCCATGTATCAAGCTAAAAACACCCAGCAACCTTATGCGATTTACAGCTTAGACGAAGCTATGACTGACGGTTAACCATCCAAGCTGAAAAAACGTTTAAAAAAACCTTAAAGCCTTCTAGGTGTTGCTCAGGAAAGTGGTATTTATCTGCATTTTCAAGCGTGGCAAAAAAGCAGCCTAACCACACCTGTCGAGCAGCTTCATCAATGGTAAAACTCATGTGCAGTCGGCGCATCATTGGAGCGCCATACAGCTCTTGATACAATGGTGGGCCACCAAGTAAATTGACAAAAAAAGCAGCAGATTTATCAGCAGAAAGTGTTAAATCTCCAGGAAACATCCCTTTAATACTAGACTGCCCTAAGCGCTGATAAAAATCTCTTATCATCGCAAAAATATTGTCTTGCCCCATTAGCCCATAGATTTCTTGGCTAGGTGATGAGCCTTGTGGCGGACCTCCTGCAGGCACATATATTTCAGCCATTTTCATTCCTCATTGAATATTCTCGAGAATCATACCGTTTTAAGGTCGGCTCGTCACTGAACTCTTGGGTAAAAAAGTACTCTTAGTAATTGACCTGAAGAACCAATTCCTTACAATGCAAAAACGTATGATTTTGAATGTTTATAAAAAGAGAAACTATGTCTAACCTTGATGAATTTAACCGGCTAAAAGCATTTGTTTCCAGTCAAATTATTGGCCAAAAAGAATTAATAGACCGCTTACTCATTGCCCTGCTAGCTAACGGCCATTTATTAGTAGAAGGTGCACCAGGGCTGGCAAAAACACGAGCCGTTAAATCTTTGTGCGATGGAATTGAAGGTGATTTTCATCGGGTGCAGTTTATTCCAGACTTGCTGCCAGCTGATTTAACGGGCACTGAAGTTTACCGGCCTCAAGATGGCAGTTTTCAGTTTCAGCAAGGTCCGCTCTTCCATAACATGATATTGGCAGATGAAATTAACCGCGCACCTGCAAAAGTACAATCCGCATTACTAGAAGCGATGGGTGAGCGGCAAATAACCGTTGCAGGTACAACTTACCCATTACCTGAGTTATTTCTTGTGATGGCAACACAGAACCCCATAGAACAAGAGGGAACCTACCCGCTACCCGAAGCACAATTAGACCGGTTCTTGATGCACATTATGATTGACTACCCGAAAGCCGATGAAGAGGCACAAATACTTGAATTATTCAGGCGGGAAGCAAGGCGTGACTTTGCAAAGCAGAAAGTAGATTTCGTCAAAGTGTCACAAGATGCATTATTTGAAGCGCGAGATGAAGTACTCAACTTACACATGGCAGACAACCTACAGCAATACCTTGTTCAGTTAATTCTTGCAACACGAAACCCGGGGGCATATGGTTCTGAGATAGCTGACTGGGTTCAATATGGTGCTAGCCCTAGAGCCACCATTTCACTTGATATGTGCGCTCGATCACATGCATGGCTTGCCGGTCGTGATTTTGTCACACCCGATGACATTCAAAGTATGGCGTATGATGTGCTACGACACAGAGTACTGCTGCGTTATGAAGCACAAGCTGAAGGTGTCACAGTCGACGATTTTGTTAGTAAGCTAATCCAACTTGTCGCGGTGCCATGACCCAACACGATGGCATTACCCATGTTAACTTAAAAACTTTAATTGGTTTGCAAGCGCTCGGCCGTATGCGTCGCCCGACTAAAACAGCCATAAAATCACCGCTTCAAGGTGGCTATCGGTCAAAGTTTAAAGCACGTGGCATGGAGTTTTCTGAGTCAAGAGAATATCAGCCCGGTGATGACGTACGCGCCATTGATTGGCGGGTAACAGCACGCACTGGAAAAACACACACAAAGCTCTTTGAAGAAGAGAGAGAGCGCCCTGTTTTTTGCTTGGTGGACTATCGTCAGTCGATGTTTTTTGCAACTCAAGGGCGGTTAAAGTCTGTATTGGCAGCGGAAGTTGCTGCGCTTATTGGCTGGAGGGCACATTTTGCAGGGGATAAAATTGGCGGCATTATTTTCTCCGATACTGTACACACTGAAACTAAACCCGCTAGAGGGCAAGCTGCAGTACTCCATTGGATTCACCAATTATCTAAACATGCCGCATGGGAAGACAATCACCCTACAGATCATTCAGAAGATGCCTTAACAGCAGCACTTGTTCGGCTTAGAAAAGTCGCATTACCCGGTAGCTTGATTTATATTTTATCTGATTTTAGGTTGCTAACAGCCCAGGCAGAAAAGCAACTCACCCTGCTTTCACAGCATAATCACCTTGTTCTCACACATTTGTATGATCCGTTTGAACAAACATTACCACAAAAAGGCCATTATCCGATTGAGTATGCAGGTCAGACTGCTGTTATCCATGCGAGCCAATCTCGGTATCGGAAAAACTATACCGCAAAATTTTCAGATAAAATGACGTCTTTGTCTCAGTTGTCAATAAAGCTTGGAGGCCAATTTAACTCACTAGATACCACTTCAGCCATTGAGGAGATTTTGTAGTGAATTCAACGCCGCCAGAGATGTTAATACACCTACCAGATGCTATATCGTGGTGGCCACTAGCCATTGGCTGGTGGCTTATTATTCCTGTTATCGCATTCAGCCTTATCATTTTAATACGGTTCTTGATTGCCAGGTATCGCCGGCAAAAACCGATGAAAGCCGCTTTGAAGCAACTTAAAAACATACAGACCAACCACCAGAAAAATCAGAATGATTTAGAGTTAATGCAGCAGTTATCGATATTACTTCGCCAAGCAGCACTCTCTTATTTTGGCCGGGCATCAGTGGCAGGGTTAACAGGTGAACGCTGGTTATCCTATATTGATCAATACAGCTCTACCCCCTATTTTACACGCCCTCCTGCAAATGAAATGGTCATCGCACCGTATAAAAATGAAGCCAATATTGAGGATGCAGCTAACATCATAAGTCATGTCAAAATATGGTTGAAAACAGCGAATAAGGCTGCAACATGCTAAATTTTGAGTGGCTATGGATGCTGATTTTTTTACCGTTACCGCTACTGGTCAGGTGGAAAGTAAAACCTGTTGAAGTGGAAAATAGCGCACGTTTAAAAGTCCCTTTTATTGAAGAGTTCCAACAGGAATCCTCACATTTAATGCGTATCAAGCAGAATGTATTTCTGCTAATTTTGGCGTACATTGCCTGGATATGTCTTATTATCGCTGCGGCCAAACCACAATGGGTGGGTGATATCATTGAGTTACCGATCCAAGGCCGAGACATCATGATGGCCGTCGATTTATCCGGTAGTATGAAAGAGCGTGACTTTAGACTTAATGGGCGTTATGTCAACCGATTGATTGCCACCAAAGCGGTCGCATCACAATTTATAGATAAACGTCATGGGGACCGAATTGGTTTAATCTTATTTGGTACTCAGGCGTACTTACAAGCCCCATTAACTTTTGATCGCACAACGGTGAGCACACTATTATTAGAAGCTCAGATCGGTTTGGCCGGAGAGAAAACGGCAATTGGGGATGCCATTACCCTCTCAGTAAAACGCTTATCTGCTAAGCAGGAGCTGCAACCAATCCTTATTTTATTGACGGATGGTGCTAATACAGCAGGCCAAATTGAGCCTAAAAAAGCAGCTGAACTAGCCCGATCAAAAGGCATTAAAATTTATACCATTGGGATGGGAAGTCAGCGAGGCTGGAATGATTTGGATGAATCCACGCTCAAAACCATTGCCGAGCAAACAGGTGGCCGTTACTTTAAAGCTAAAAATACACAACAACTCTCTGAGATATATCAGTTGGTCGACCAACTTGAGCAGTCTGACCATGATGGGCAGCGTTACCGACCTACAAAATCGCTTTTTATGTGGCCATTATCACTTAGCTTGCTACTGTCAGCGAGTGTCATCGCAATGAGGCTGAGAATGTCATCATGAGTGAATTCCATTTTTTACGTCCACAGCTTTTCTTATTGCTAATCCCTGCAATAGCACTACTTGTTTGGCTGTGGAGAGGTCATCACCATTCGAATGTTTGGCAAAAAGTGTGTGATGCACCTTTGCTCAACTATTTGCTCATTAATAAAGGCGCTAAACAAACCAAGTTACCACTCATTTTAATTGGGGTATGTGCACTACTGGCGATAACTGCGCTTGCAGGCCCTACTT
>Ga0233435_1002630_pt1 | contig 14788 bp, 15 predicted proteins | sample SI_122_August201_3_FD_182735 | JGI IMG/M metagenome (GOLD analysis project Ga0233435, IMG submission 182735) | Seawater microbial communities from Saanich Inlet, British Columbia, Canada - SI_122_August2016_135_MG | ecosystem: Environmental > Aquatic > Marine > Inlet | place: Canada: British... | reverse complement strand
TGGGATTCAATATCACCGAGTTTCCCTCCGAGAAAGTAAGGGCATATTACCCCTTTGGAATGCGATTAGAAAAAAGGTAAAAGCGATATTAAAGATTGAGTCCATTCATCTTATCCATATCCACAATCCGCTTATTGGATTTCTTGTCTTACTGCAACCCAGCTTGTGGAAAGTTCCTAAAATTTATCATTTTCATAGTTCCTGGTTTGATGAAGAACGGATCAACGCTGTTGGTACGGCTCGAATTTCCTTGGGATTAAAATTCCGTCTGGAAATGATTCGAATTATGGAATGGGTGTGCTACAGGTTTTCTCGAACCCTACTTTTTCTGAGTAAATATTCTAAAAACCGTTTTAAAGATTATTATTCTCTATCCAACCCCGACCTCGTAATAATTCCTGGGGGTGTGGATTTGAATAATTTTCATCCCTTAAAACCTGAAGAAAATAACAATGCTATTCGTGAAAAGCTAAATTTACAAAAAGATGTGCCGTTAATATTGACAGTGCGGAGATTGGAAGAAAGAATGGGACTGGAAAACTTGATCCTAGCTGTCGAAATCCTACTTAAAAAAAACCCGGATAAGATTTTCCAACTGGCTATGGTGGGAAAAGGAAGTTTGCAGCAAAGGCTGGCAGACTTAATAGCAGAAAAAAAATTATCTGATACCGTTCGGCTCACAGGCTTGGTTCCCCGAGAAGCTTTACCTCTTTATTTTAGAGTAGCCGATTTATTCGTTCTCCCCACAACAGCCATTGAAGGGTTTGGTCTGGTAACGGCGGAAGCCTTTGCAAGTGGTCTGCCAGTAATGGGGACACCTGTTGGAGCAACGAAAGAAATTTTAGCCCGCGTAGATCAAAATCTAATTCTTCAAGGGACGTCACCCGAATCTCTGGCAAAAGGCATGGAACACTTTCTAAATAACCCAGAATACTACTTTCAATTAAAATCGAAATGCAGGGAAACAGCTGAAAGAAACTATTCCTGGGAGAAGGTGGTAGATCAAACCGAAGAAGAATTTATAAAAAATATTTGTGATACGACTCGGTCATGAACATAAAATCTCCAAAACTATTTTTGTCTTTGTTGATTGTGTTGGTTTATGGCAATACAGTTTTAAACTCTTTCCATTTTGACGACATCCCTTCGATACTGGAAAAACCCTGGATCCGGGGATGGGATAAAATACCTCAATTCATTTTCAGTATTTTTCAGCGACCTTTGGTTATTCTCTCTTTTAATCTGAATTATGCCATCAGTGAATTTGAGGTTTGGAGTTACCATGTTTTTAATATCTGTTTTCATATAATAGCCAGCCTGCTGGTTTTTAAATTTGTCCAGCAGATAATGTTTTTTCTGAAAGATATTTCAGCTAAACAATATCCACACCTTTTTTCATGGCCTTATGTTGCGGCATTGGTTTTCGCACTTCACCCTCTGAGCACACAATCTGTAACTTATATATCGAGCCGCTCATCAGTTTTGGCAACGATATTTTATCTTTCAGGTCTGATTTTATTTTTTAAAGGTTTCGGTGAGCGAAAAGTTAATAAGAACCCAGGCCACATATATTTTTTTGGTTTTACTTTTTTTCTCGTGTTGGGAGGTTTGACCAAAGAAATTATAGTTACACTCCCGGCGGCATTATTTCTTTTTCATTACTATTTTATTTCGAGAGAGAGTCCTGGGAAATGGATATCCGAAAATTTAAAATGGGTCTTATTGCTGCTGATCCCTTTGTTGGCGGGAGTAGGATATAAACAATTTTTGGGTGGTGGGTTTTTGGCTGCATCTTCAGCGAAACTACCCTCATCTACCTGGCTTTTGACGCAAACTTCTGTTGTCCCATTTGAATATTTTCGAAAGTTTATTTTCCCATTTAATCTGAATTTAGATATCAATTTCCCTATTCTTAGCAATTGGCTAAATCTAAAAAATTGGTTGGGAATATTTTCATTGGGTCTTTTAATAACCCTGTGGATTCGAATATCAACTCGCATCGAAATAAAAGGGCCTTGGGAAATTGAAAAGCGGTGTGCTGGATTTTCTCTGGCCTGGATATTCTTAACTCTTTTGCCGACCTCAAGTTTTATTCCGCTGTTAGATGCGGTAATGGAACATCGCACCTATTTACCTTTGGTTGGATTTGCTTTGCTGGCAACCTCGATTTTTAGTTGGGCATATAGAACTGTTACGAATCTAAATTCAAATACTCTTCCTATATCCCTCTTGCAAACAGGAATGCTTTTAATTTTAGTTTTGTTTTCTATGATTGTTATAGATAGAAACAAAATATGGAAAGATGAATTAACGTTGTGGGCAGATGCCAGGAACAAGTCTCCGGGTCTTGTAAGGCCTTATAATAATTTGGGTGAGGCCAATGATAAGTTGGGGAATTTTGATCAGGCGATTGAGGAGTTTAAGGAGGCTCTAAAAATTAATCCTAATTATTTTTTTGGATTAAATAATCTTGGAAATGTATATGGGAAGCAAGGAAAGTATGAAGAGGCAATAAACAATTTTCAAAAAGCCTTGGATCAAAAATCTGATTATAGTCCTGCGCATTATAATATTGCCCGAGCGTATCATCTCGTTGGTAAGAAGCAGGAAGCAGCAGAATCATACCGAAAAGCGATTCGGTTTAATCCATATTTCGAACAGGCATTTTATAATCTAGCCTATTTGTCTATGGAGTTGAGTGTGTTTGACGAGGCCATTGAAAATTTTAATAAGTTCATAAAAATGCAACCCAACCATTCCAGAGCACATTTTGGTTTGGGAAATGCATTGATGATGAAAGGTCAGTTGGATCTTGCAATGTTGGAATATCGTCTTTCGGGAAAATTAGATCCTACCTTTGCTCTTCCTTATATGAATATGGCCAACATCCAGATGCAAACTAAAAATATTCCTGCAGCCATAGAAAGCTACCAAAAAGCGTTGAAGATCAACCCTGACTTGTCTGCCATTCATTTGAGCCTGGGTATGATTTACTATCAATTTATAAATAATGCTCCTAAAGCACTCGGTTATTTAAAAGAGGCACTCCGCCTCAATCCAAGTCAGCAAGGTGCCGCACGACTTAAATCCCTTATATTAGAGCTGGAAAATAAGCAACCCACATAGATCTATTTGCATAAAACAAAAAGCTTACAGAAATATCTTTGTTAGGTTCACTAGCTAAAAGATACTAAGGGTATTAGTTGATAAACCTTTTTTGGTTTCCCTTTAGAATTGGGCAAAAGAGCTGCGCTAAAAATATAGGCAACATATGGCACCAAAATTAATAATTCAGAGGACATGATGAATATAGATAGAAAAATGTTTACTACGGGGAAACCTGGGCAAAGCCAATCATCAAAGCTCAATTCGTCTTTCAATATCAACAGTGCTCTTGAAAAAACTCGAAAACGGATGGGCCAATTTTTCAAAGGAAATCAGATTTTGGGAAGAAAAGGAACAATTGGTTGTGTTTCTCTCGAAATAACTCAGCGCTGCAACCTGGACTGTTCACTATGCTATTTATCGGAATCTTCTGCATTAGTAACAGATATGCCGATTGAAGAGTTATATCGAAGATTAGATGAAATTATTAATGTCTATGGTCCCGGTACAAATGTTCAGATCAGTGGAGGTGATCCCACGCTACGAGACAAAGAGGAATTGCTGGCCATTGTAAGTTATGCAAGAAAAATAGGCCTGCACCCGGCGCTGTTTACCAATGGCAAAAAATGTTCCCGGGAATTGTTGGAAGAACTTTCCGAAGCTGGGTTGAGCGATGTTGCCTTTCATGTTGATCTGACACAAAATTTGAAGGGCTACAAAACAGAAGTAGATCTCAATGCGCTGAGATCAGAGTTAATTGAAAAAGCTCGCGGCCTTCCTCTTCTTGTGATTTTTAACACAACGGTTCATGAATCTAATTTTAAAGAGATACCCGCAGTGGTCGAATTTTTCATCAAAAATTCAGATGTGGTAGGCATGGCATCTTTTCAATTGCAGGCCGATACAGGTAGGGGAGTCCTACATCAGCGACCAGAGCCCATTAGTTTGGAAACGGTACAGAAAAAAGTTTCCCAAGGGGCTGGTAATCTTTTGCCTTGGGATACGATTTTAATAGGGCATCCAAAATGCCACACCTATGTTCCCACTCTGGCAGTGAATGGCAAAGCTTTTGGAATTATTGATGACGCGCTCATATTCTCTGACTTTCTTAGAGATTTTAGCAATGTTACACATGATCGGCGAGAAGGTCCCATGAAAATTGCTTGGACTTATTTAAAGAAATGTATCAGGCATCCGCAATGGATACTTCGCGCATTAACCTATTTTTTGCCTCGAATATGGAAAATAAAAAAAGATTTAATTGCAGGCAAGGGAAGAACAAATAAAATTTCCTTTTTCATTCAAAATTTTATGGATAAGGATAATTTGGACTCGGAACGGATAGATGCATGTTCATTTATGGTAATGACAAAAGAGGGGCCAGTATCGATGTGCAAGCATAATGCAAATCGCGATGATTATATTTTGCAGCCTATCCAGATTGAGGATGGAGATAAAACATTTTACCCACTTCCATCCGATAGAGAGCCTGAAGTGATCACCTTGGAAGCTGAAACATTGATAAATTAAAAATGGCGAATCAAATGTTCAAGTATTGTGCCTATTTTATTACTCTACTTTTATTTTTTTCAGGATGTGCTACCAAGGTATTATCCCCTGAATTTATTGTTTCAAACGAAAACCAAAGAGGGGAGTTTTATGGTTCGCGTTCTTGGAAAAAGACTCTTGAAAAATATGTAGACGTCAAGGGAAGGACGGCCTTTAAAAGGCTGGCTTCAGATCATGTAGACCTACTTTTTTATTTGGACTACATAGCGAAAACAAGCCCTCAACTCAAGCCGAAAAGTTTTCCCGATAGGATGCATAAGTTGGCTTTCTATATCAACTCATATAATGCGCTGGCCATGTATGGAGTTGTGTACCATAAGATTCCAAAGGATTTTAATAGGTTCATAGATCGTGCGCGGTTTTTTAAATTCACCGAATACAATATTGGCGGTAAGCATATATCCCTTTATGATTACGAAAACAAAATTATTCGGCCGATGGGGGACCCGCGTGTTCATTTTGCTTTGAATTGCATGGTGGTTGATTGCCCTCGATTACCTGATAAACCTTTTGTCCCAGAAATGCTTGATTCTCAATTGAATGAAGCATCTGTCGAATTTTTAAATGATCCTAAAAAAGTATTTGTAGATCATTCCAAAAAAGAAGTGACGGTTTCGGAAATTCTAAAATTTTATGAAGAAGATTTTGTGAATCCAAAACAGGCGGCATCTCTTTTAGAATATATAAATCGTTTTAGGAAAGAAAAAATTCCTTCCTCTTATAGCATAGGATTCTTCAAGTATGATTGGACCGTTAACAGCCAGTAAAAAATTAGAGTTAGGCCTGCGATATTTTATTGCATCGGTTCTGCTTTTAACTGGAATAGGGAAATTGCTGGATGTTCCCGGCTTTATCAAAGTTATAGACACCTACAAAATAATTCCCACATTTTTACAACCGGCTGTAGCGGTATCAATGGTACTGGTTGAGCTTAAAATTGCAGAAAATTTATTTCGCAAAATAAATTTAAAAATAACTGCTTTGGCAGCCACAGCTTTGCATATCTGCTTTACTCTTTTGGCAACTCTGACACTCTTGCGCGGAATAGAGGTGCCAAATTGTGGATGCTTCGGCGTTTTTTGGGCCAGGCCTTTAACTTTTATAACTGTGGCGGAGGATATTTTTATGGTGGGGTTGTGCGTTCTTCTGTTAAAGCTCTTGCAAAGAAAAGAGGAGCAGGATTAAATGACGATCCTGCTCAATAAAAATCGATTTATACCAAAGCGGACATGAATTAAATCGAGTTTAATGTCCTTTCCTTTCAGTTCAGGAAATGCGTCGCAATTCTGGAATGATTTTTCAGCATCCGGAAAATTATTGAAATACTTTTGGGATGTAGCAGAATCTTCTATGGCAGAATAATCCTCTGTTTTACTATTCCAGACTCCTGCAGTAAGAAGAAAATAATCATCGGTGTCTACGTTTTTTTCGCTATCAATTGCTACGTTCATTTCAACCCTCCTCATATTTAAATCTTTAGATCGCTTTTAATATAATATTTTCACAAACCAAAGTCACCATTTTGATAAACTTATTTCTTGAGAAACTGAATAAAATAACTAAAATTAAGGTCTAACATATAGAAGTTCGCCTATCCAAAGAAAGAGCTATGTTTTACCTACGGAGATACCAGCCCTTGAAGGATAGAAGGCTATGTAAATCAGGGAGTTAATGTTCTGATTCTTATCAACTTTAGAAACTAAATTTTTTTAAAACAGGTGCCCTATGATGAAAAAAATGATATTGACTGCTCTTCTTCTGGTTGGATTTTCTATTCCGGCCGCCGCTCAAAATTCTATCGAAAATTTATATTGCAGTGATTATCATGGAAATCGAGTCCAAGTTATTCCAGATTCTTCCGCAAGATTGATTGCCGAAGCAGGCATCAGCACTTATGGTGTGCCGCAAATTCGGATTAATCCGATGCAATTGAAGGATCTATCGCCAAATGCTAGAGCTTTTGCGGTTGGTCATGTTTGCGCAAATCTTACATTGGGCCACCTGGTAAGGTCTGTGGATAATATTTATGACCATTATGATCGAGTGGGGAATGCCGACTGCTCAGTTGCAGCAAAGCTTTTTTACAGTGGTCAGGTAAACAAAGAAGGTATTGATGCAATCGAGGTAGAAATCAATCAGATGAGTCGAGAACAATGGTCTCATTTCCCCGGTCCCATCCGCGTTGTGACTCTGAATGAGGTTTGTGAGTTAAAATCTATGAATTAGTAAATTACCGATTTTTAAATTAGCCGTGGCTGGAAATGTTTTTTCCAACTGCGGCTTTTTTCGTCTTATTCCAACCAATTAAATTTTTGAAAAATTATTTGTAGTTATCCGACGACACGATAATGGGATTCTAATTTATGAACCAAACGGGAAAGTAAAAGGGTGAGGAGCAGGTAGGTCAATGCCACATAGGTATAGGTTTCAAAAAAGTTGAAATGTTTGGTGGCATATTCGTTCCCCACGCGCAAAATATCAGAAATTGCCAGGACGGAAACCAAGCTGGTGTCTTTCAACATTCCCAAAGTCTGGTTGCCAATAGCCGGAATGATGGTTCGCATGGACTGTGGAAGAATGATTTGAGTCAACGTCTGCTTTTCGTTCATGCCCAAACTGCGAGCCGCTTCGCCTTGCTCTTTCGGTATTGCTTCGATGCCCGCACGAAAAACATCTGCCATATAGGCTCCGTAGCTGAATCCGAAGCCTGCCACCGCTGCCACCAATGCAGGCATGTGAATGAACTCTCCCAAGGCATAATAGATATAAAATAAAAGGACTAGCAAGGGTACACCCCGAAGTACCTCTGTATAAAAGGATACCGGAAGACGAATAGCTGGGTTTTTAGAAAGTTTCCCCAGTCCCACTAGCAGTCCTACAATAATGGCGGCAGCACTGCCCAAAAAAGTAACCAGTAATGTGTAAAAAATTCCGGCAGGTAAAAGTGATATTAGTTCTAGATATCCGCCGGAGTTTTCGCTGGTAGAAAGTGCTTCTTTGGACGGCAGGTAAATCAAAAATACGACACTGATCAATACAGCGATATTCCACGCTCCGGTTTGCGTGTTTATTTTTTTGGAGTTGGACAATGTTTCTAGCATGAGGCTATATTTGATGAGCAATTATTGTTAAGGAACTTGAGCCGCCTGACCCAGGTCCCATTTTTTATGAAGTTGGGCAACGGTTCCATCGTCGATCAATTCTTTTAAAGCAGAATTTACTCGTGTCATAAGTTTGGTTTCATCTTTTCGAAAAACGACAGCATAAAACTCATCGGATAGAATTTCTCCAACCATTTTTATTTCTTGAAAAATCGGCTTATTTTTAAAAAACAGAGTTCCAGAGCTTTCACCTAAAACCGCATCGATTTTTCCATTGACCATATCGGTTATGGCGTGACCGTACATTTGATACCCTTTTGTTTTTACCGAAGATTCTTTTTCTAAAAAATAATAAGAGGTGGTTCCCACCTGAGCGCCGATCAACGCGTTGCTTTTCTTAGCATCTTCAAAAGACATTATGTCTTTTTGATCTTTGTGAACAACTAAAGTAAGTCCGCTTTTGAGATAGGGCGTGCTGAAACTCATTCGTTGTTTTCTTTCTTCCAGGACGGTCACAGAGCTTATGACCATGTCGAACTTTTTGGTGATCAAACCGCCAAAGAGTCCAGCCCACTCTACATTTACAAGGTGGACATTAAACCCTGCCTTATCCGCTATGGCACGTATTAAATCGGGTTCGAATCCGATCATGTCATTGCCCACACTCATAAACGACATGGGTGGTAGCGTTGCATCGGTGGCAACAACATAAGTATCGCCTTTAGGATCACCGTTATTTCCACAGCCGATTACCAGACCGAAAAAAAATAAAATAATAGTACTGAAATATTTAATTTTCATTGATTTGAAATACATCCGAGACCGCGAACAATACACGGACTTGATCTCCCGTTGAAATTTTATGCTGTACTGTTTTTCTATGATGCAGAGAAACTTTAAAAATAGAACTATCGGCAAGCTCAATTTGATATCGCGTATGGCTCCCGAAAAAATCAATACTGATGAGAACTCCTTGGAGAGTGTTCATCGGCTCGTCATGTTCTTGATTGGAGTCGAAAAATATTTTTTCAGGACGCACATAGCATCGCTGTTCTTTATTTTCATCAGCTCCTGCAATAAATTGAACGTTCCCACTTTCCCCCAACGAAAGTGAAATCATATTCCCGGTGTTTTGTTCGACCTTTCCCGTAAGGCAATTAATCTCCCCAAGAAAATTAGCAACGAAGGAAGACTTCGGCCGCTCGTATAAATCGGCAGGAGTCCCTGATTGTTTGATAGAACCTTTTTCCATGATGCACATTTTAGTTGCCATACTCATGGCTTCTTCCTGATCGTGAGTGACAAAAAGAAAAGTGATTCCCAAGGCTCTTTGCATTTCTACTAGCTCTTCCCGTAGATGTTTTCTCAAGCTGGGGTCGAGAGCAGAAAGGGGTTCATCGAGTAGCAGTATTTTGGGGCGATTGATAACCGCTCTTGCTAAAGCGACACGTTGAGCTTCGCCGCCGCTGATATTTTGCGGATAAGAATTTTTCAGATCACGCAAATGAGTGATTTCCAAAAGTTCTTCAATTCGTTTTTCGATTTCAGGTTCTGCAAGTTTTCTAACACGCGGTCCTACAGCGATGTTGTCATAAACCGTCATATGCGGGAATAAGGCATAGTTTTGAAAGATCATTCCAACAGGTCTTCTTTCAATAGGTAGCGAGCTAATTTCATCGCCTTCTATCCAAATCTTTCCCTTGTCAGGAGACTCAAATCCCGCGATCATACGCAAAAGAGTGGATTTTCCACAACCGCTTTGGCCTAAAAGGGTGAACCTCTCTCCTTTTCCAATTTCCATGGAAATATCATGGAGAACGGCTTTATCACCAAACGATTTAGAAATCGAATCCAACTTTAGCATTTCAGGTCTTTTTAAGGAAACAGAGTTGCAACACGCATGCATTTTATATAAATTCTGTAAGGAATTATACAAGCATTCGAGGAAGAGAATATGCAGGTTTTGGTTATTGGCGGTGGCGGACGCGAGCACGCACTGGTCTGGAAGATAAAACAGAGTCCAAGGGTCGATAAAATCTTCTGCGCACCAGGAAACGCGGGGACAGCAGAAATTGCTGAGAATATCCCCATCGCAGCAGATGATATTAAAAGCCTTTTGGAATTTGCATTGCAAAATGAAATTGGACTGACGGTGGTGGGCCCTGAACAACCCTTGGTGAAGGGAATCGTTGATCGATTCGAAGAAAAGGGATTGCGTATTTTTGGTCCGAATGCGCGTGCGGCCGAACTGGAAGGCAGCAAATCTTTTTCAAAAGATATTATGAAAAAATATGGGCTCCCCACTGCAGAGTATAAAACCTTCACCTCTGCAGACAGTGCAGCAAAATATATAGAAAATAAAAATTGCCCCTTGGTTGTGAAGGCAGATGGTCTTGCAGCAGGCAAAGGAGTGTTGTTGTGCCAAACTGCAGATGAAGCTCTGGCTGCTGTCGATTCGATAATGGGAAAGAGATCATTTGGTGATGCGGGGGATCAAATCGTCGTCGAAGAATTTTTAGAAGGAGAAGAAGTTTCTGTATTGGCCTTTAGTGATGGGCAAACGGTTCTATTGATGGATTCAGCCCAAGACCATAAAGCCGCATATGATGGCGACAAGGGCCCTAATACAGGTGGTATGGGTGCCTATTCTCCGGCACCGATTTTTACTGAGACAATGCGACAAAAGGTTCGTGACAAAATTATGTTGCCTATGATCCGAGCCATGCAACAGGAAGGTCGACCCTATAAGGGAATTCTTTATGCCGGGTTGATGTTGACTAAAACAGGTCCGCAGATCCTTGAGTTCAACGCCCGTTTTGGTGATCCTGAAACCCAACCCCTACTTGTTCGAATGGATAGCGATATCATTCCAATATTTGAAGCATGTATCGATGGAACGTTGGATGAATGTCCACTGCAGTGGAAAGACGAATCGTCAGTTTGTGTAGTGATGGCTGCAAAGGGCTATCCAGACTCTTATGAAAAAGGAAAGCCTATATCAGGCTTGAAAGATGCCAACGCTCTTCCCGGTGTGGTGGTGTTTCATGCGGGTACTAAAGAACAAGACGGAGAGGTGCTAACTCAGGGAGGGAGAGTTTTGGGTGTCACTGCTATCGGAGAAGATACTGCCACTGCCATCTCCCGTGCCTACGAAGCCGTAGAAAAAATTGAGTGGGATGGTATCCACTATAGAAAAGACATCGGTCACCGAGCCAGCAGCTGATTTTTTTGATTTAAATTATTACGGGAAACCCCGGCTTACCGATTTTCAAAGAAAACCGGTAAAACTCCCAAGCCCGGAAATTTTAACCGGGATTTCCCTTCTTTTTCTTTGCCAGATACAAAACCTTTTGGCACTCATGCGAGCAATATTTTGAATTGGGATGCCGAGGGTGAAATTCCCCTTTACAGACCACACAAATTTTATTGTAGAATTTTGTATTATTATTTTCCTCAACAGCAGGTTCTTTAAAACTATTAATCAAAGAACGAACTTTTTTAGTTGAACGTTGATTAAAAAACTCTTTGCTCTCTTTGGTTACTTGGCCTTCCCGCAATATTTTTTTCAGTTTTCCATTTTTATCATAAACCTTACATTCATAAGCCATAATATGGCCGCCATTTCTAAGGCTATATAAAACCTCTTATCTTTTTATTAATCGAAAAATATTCCATCCGGAATATTGGTCTGTTTTTGCGTGCCTCTCATTTTTGTAAGTAAATACCTTAATCAGACAACCAGAGTTGTTTTTCTCTTTTTTAAAATCCATTTGAACTAGATGGGGGCGTATTTTTAAGACAGTTCCATTTTGGTTGTTAACAGATTTTAGTTTGATTTTTACGTATTGTTTTTTAGAAATAAGAGTAGATTCTTTAATTCCAAATTTATGTGTTTCATCGCTTTTAGAGGTATATGTTACCTCGCGATTATTGATTGAAAGGAATCTTAAGTCTGTAGTCTCAGGGTTATCAGCGGCCCATTTTCCTGATACTGTTTTCGGACAACCCGATTGAAGCCAATCTTCATCGTTCCAACCAAGAGAATAGCCAGGCGAAATGAATAAGGATAGAAGACCCGCAAGTGTAAAAACAGGAGTAATGAACAGGACTAATATATGATTTCGTCTTTTTGAATAGTATTTTGAATTAGACATTTTTTATTGATGAGTCTAAACAGAAGACTTTTTTGAAAAGTTGATAATGTGATCTGATAAAAGATTTGAAAAAACATCCAGATCATAGGGCCAGGCATACTGAAAGTTCATTTTTGGATGCTTTGTGCGAAGAGCCTCTACTTCCTCAGGTATCTCTCTCTCGGAATGCGATCCGCCTGGAGTGATCATTGTTGTTATCAGGATGACATTCGTAACACCCTCTTCTACCAACTGGTCAGCCGCTTGCTCTATCGATGGAAAACAAAACTCATTGTATGCCGTTTTCAATATATAACCGTCCAGCCGGGGAGCAAGATGGGAAGCGAGTTTTTCTAATCCTGTTTTATAGGGATCTGATTCAGGTGTTCTTTCCCAGTTTCTAATAATAGATTCCAGATCTTTTTCCTTTGAGGTTATGTGAGTGCCCATTCGCATTCTGTGTTTGTGGACTTTCATAAAATCTTCAACAACTTCTTTGGGGATATCGCTCGGCAATCCGCCATGGCCAATAAGAATCACTGCTTGCTTGGGAGTTTTCATTTTTTATCCATTTCCAGGTTGAAAACCTGTATTCGAAAAATATTAATTTAAACTGCAGTTAGTAATTGTTTTTCAAAATTCTCCAACCAATGGTTGAAGTTATTAAAATCTTCTATCTTTGTGATTCCAGGTAAATTGTCTGGAGTGCCTTTCCCCCCTGAAATAAGAGTTACATCTTTGTTCAATTCATTTTTTATCTTTAAAAGGCAATCTTCCGTATCTAAAACTTTTTTACCGCAGGAAATGCTGAGGCAAAGGAGTTTGGGTTCAAAATTATTAGCCATTGAAATAATATCCTTCAATGGAGTATCCAGGCCCAGATAGATGATCTTTGCGCCAGAAAGACTTGCTACTACAGCAGACATCAGCAGCCCCAGATTATGAGTTTCCCCGGGCAAAGTTGCCATTAATAAATTCCAACCTTCTTTTCTACTATTAAGTTGCCGCCATTTACTGGTGAGAAAACTGTCTATGCACTCCGTTGCAAAATGTTCATGTGGAATAGAGAGTTCGCCCAATTCCCATCCCTTACCGACTCTTTCAATCAAAGGGATCATGTATTCAATGATAAATTTAAGAGGGCCGGATTTATTCCATTGTTCATGAAAACCCTGAATAAGACAGTCGTCATCATAGTCATGAATTCCCTTGATCCAACGCTCAATTAAAAGTTCGTTGGAAGAATTTTTACTTTCCTGGATTGATTCGAGATTAGGTTCTATTAAAGGTTTTAATCCCATCAAACCATGCAATTCTTCCAAAGTTCCAGAGACCACTTTACTGGCCCTATACCCCGATTCCAACGCTTTGGCAATTGCCCTTAGCCTGGGAACATCTTCTTTGGGGTATCGGCGATGACCGGAAGGCAACCTTTGGGAATGGGGGGTACCGTATCGCTTTTCCCACATTCTCAGCGTATGAGTCGTTATTCCGGTCAATCGTGATAGTTCACCTATTGAAATCAAGTCTTCCATTTTACTTTTCTCAATCATAGGAGTTGTGATCCCTTATATTTCAAACGAGGGTTAAATATTGTCCTTAACCATATCTTTGTTCAAATCTGCCTTGGCTAGATTCTCTTGTTCAATGTGGTTAAGGATGATTAGTCCGCCAGAAGTTCTTTCAACAAGAAAGTTGTGGCCAGAAATAGAAAGGTGGAATTTGTTTCCAGATTTAATTCCATATTCATTCAATAAACTTTGTTCCAGCTTGGTCAAACCTACAGAGAGGCTCCCCTTGCCCTCAAACATATGTTTTACGATTTTTGCGTTGGTCGTATCTCCAAATATCCATTCAACTTGCAGACGGTCATGGTTATGCCCAGGGTGAAAATGTTTTTGCATAGAAACTTTTAAGACTTTTGAAACTTTTTTAATGGGAAGAATATCGATGTCCATAGTTGTGTTAAAAACTGAAGCATCTGTAATCTTAAGACCTGCTGAAGTTCTTTCGAATGTGATATCAATATTCTGAACGATAGAACTGAATTTATTTCCAACTTTGATCCCATAGTGATTGAACTTTTTCTGCTCGAAAGGATTTAAACCAATAACCCCTGTAGGCTTGGTGGAGTTCATGTTTCTATCAATTTTTGAATGTAGGTTTTTTGAAAACTGCCATTTGAATGGAACCGTGGAATGATCGTGATTGGAATGGGCGAACCCCGTGCCTGAAACGATTAATGTCAAAGAAGCGATTACCAGAGTTTTGAAGATGGTTTGTTTTGCATTCATTGAATTGTCTCCCTTGTTTATAATTATAGTTAAAAACTTATAACCTTGTATAAGTTTAATATTAGACATATTATTAGATTTGTCAACAATAAATTAGACAATAATATTAATTTTGTATAGATATTTTGTTAAATATCTGGAAAATAAGGGTTTTTATCTAAAATAATTTATTAAAAAAATCGTTATGCTCAGAAAGTAGGTGGTACCATTCTTCTTATGGAATCCAAGCTAAAAATAGGGGTAAGCAGTTGCCTGATAGGGGAAAATGTGCGCTGGAATGGGAAAGATAAGCGTGATGCGGTCTTACTAGGCGAATTGAATAATCTTTTCGAATATGTTCCTGTCTGTCCTGAAGTGGAGGTGGGCATGGGTGTCCCGAGAGAACCGGTTCAACTTATTGGTGATAGAAATGAACAAAAAATGCAGGGGGTGGAAACAGGTCAAGATTGGGCTATGGTTGAATTCAGTGAAACAAAAGTTTTGCAACTTATAGAACAGGGTATTTGTGGGTTCATATTTAAAAGCCGATCCCCCTCTTGTGGAACAAAAGGTATTCCCGTTTACAATTATGAGGGAGAAGTGTTAC
>Ga0233435_1002618_pt1 | contig 14833 bp, 14 predicted proteins | sample SI_122_August201_3_FD_182735 | JGI IMG/M metagenome (GOLD analysis project Ga0233435, IMG submission 182735) | Seawater microbial communities from Saanich Inlet, British Columbia, Canada - SI_122_August2016_135_MG | ecosystem: Environmental > Aquatic > Marine > Inlet | place: Canada: British... | reverse complement strand
GAGAATAGATCCTCAAACCACTGAGTTTCTTATTGAACTGAAGTAGTATTTCCCAGCTCCAAACACTCCGATAATAAAACCACCGGTCTCTATTTACATCCAATAAAAGAACAGTTTAGAATTCCATGACATGGAGTTGAGTAGATTCCATCTTTGCGGAAGTGCGCTTGGGCATTCGCGATTAGCTGGTCACATCCTGGATATTAGGGATAAAAAAAATCCCCCTGGAAGGAGGATCTTTTCCTATGCAAATATGGTAGTGACCTAGGCTTGGGAATGCTTTTTGGCCCATTTAGCAGTTCTCCAGCGACCAATGCGTTTAGGCCAATCGTAATGACTTTTTTCTTTAAAACCATGTTGCCAGCGGTAGTGCCAGGGATGTTCAGTATCTCTAAACCTTATATCATGCGCATAACCACTACCATCTTCAAGGTTAATGGTTTTACCTACGATGGGTCCACTCAATTCACCCTTTTTTAAAATGATAGTACCTGCTGTATAAATAGCACCATTGATTACATCTTCTTTCTCGTGATTGGCACCTTCAGCTGCGACGTAAAAGTTATTGTCTGGATTGGTAAATACCAGGGCTGGAAGAGCATTGGAGCTATCAACTGGCACAGGAGCGTTAATGTGATTACTATTGGAGAAGAATACAAAGCGTCCGGTAAAGACGAGAGTACAATTGTTAAGTTCCATATCCTTCAATTCAATAAATGAACCAGTAAAAATATGGATTCCCTCTGCAAATGCTTCATCATCTTCGTGTTCACTATCTCCATCCCAGCGCTTGAACCAATTGCTATGAACGGCTACTGCATTATCTGTAAAGTAGTCGAGATCTACTTCAGGCATAAAGGTAAAGAAGCGGCTACTATTTTCTTCAGCGATGTCTGTGTCAAAGTTGTTTGTGTTGATGGTTGCATCAGAAGCAAGGGCTCTATCAAAATGGGTGTCTTCGGAAAGATCCAACAATACCTCGGACTCCATGTTAAAATTGTCAATTCCTACAGAGAGAATATTTAACTGGGAGTCCCAATTGATAGTGGTTCCACCTGAACTATAATTAACTATAGAATCTACACCGGTATTGATGCGCCATAACGCCTCATTGATTTTGGATTCCATTTCATATTGGAGTTTAATATTTTGGACGGTTTCCATGGAAGTCGAGCTGGACAGGTAGGAGACATTTAAGACAGCTACACCTGTGAATGAGAAAATTACGAAAACCATTAAAACTGCTACTAACATTATGCACTCTCCTTTTGCGGTTGCGTCTTGGACTATGTTACGAACGGAGAGATTCTCAGGTATTAGGGGAATCCTAATTTTGGCGGGGGATTTCCCCCATTTTTAAATAGTTTTGCAAATGCAAGGGCATATCCACCAGAAAATGGGGAATTATATTGCAAATGGGGGATATGCCCCGACATATGCAGGAAGGATTGAGTCGTGCAGAAAACTGGATTGTCACAGAATTCGAGTTTTGTGTTGAAATAATGGGGAGGCGATCCTCGGTGAGTGGACACATATAAAGGATAGATTCGCAATCCCTGATTATGATGGTCTCTACCTGTAAGGAAAATTCCATAAGCTCGAATTCAGGAGGCTTTGATTTTTTTGGTGATCGTTTGTTCAGATTCGTTCATTTGAAATTCCACCAACTTTTAGTTTTGTCCTGGTAGCCATATCTATATCTCCCAGTGCATTTTTACCTTGAACTATATTAGAACTAAAGATGATTATAGGCATAAGGGGATACCTACATATTGAATCAAAAACCCCTAGTACAATGAATGCAATATGGAAAGCTTAACTATTGGTGTATCTGAGGATTACAGCATGAATTAGCTAAAGGGAGCTATTCTGAGTACTGAGGATCAGTATCAAATTGCCTTCAGAGAAGACAGTGGATATGGAAAATTAGGAAATGATCAAACAAAAAACAGTTTGATGACCAACACGATAGTTGAAAGAAGTGCCCCGATGGCCAGTGACAAGTAACTGAATCTGAGAAGTTCATACTTCTTTTGGAGGACCACTCCAATTTGATACAAATCCTGCACCATCAAACGACGTGCAGCCTCGTTATTGTTAACAGTATCCATCATATAGTCCGTATACTCAGCCTGGGTGAAGGAGGCAAAAAATCCAAAAAATAATGGATTGGGCATTTGGGAGGGTTGGGTATAGATATGACCACGCTTGAAACGTGGTAAAACTACCATGATTGCCAGGAAAAATGATACAAACACAGTCAGGGCGAGGGCAGTGATTGGGAAAAAGTACATATCATCCATGAATTCTGCCGAGAATATCTGTGATTGAATAACTGAAAAGAATATCAAGGCAAACCCGATGATGATATTGGCCTTTTGATCAGCGATCATACTCAAAGTAACCTGATGTTGTTGCGCGGTTCGCAGAGTGTGAATGATGTCCTGCTGGTTACCTGGATCTATTTCGACAGGACTCTCGATATCTGTTACTTCAGTCATTGCATAGTATTCCTATTTTTTTCATGTTGCACTTCCATAATAAGCTATACAATACATGATAAAAATAGGTAATCGTGCTGAGCTGTAAATGATTGATGGGGAAATATACTGATTAATGGAGACAAAAAATTTCGTTCGGTTACCCTGATTGCTGTTTATTTTAAGCCATTGTGATATAAAAGATGCTTTGCTTTGAAATTGAGCAACCCTAAATAATATCCTGGATTCTACGATGTGTTTCGGTCTTCTAAGAAAGGTTATAAATTATGAATGCGATAGCGAAAACTACAACTCTCCGTACAAGTTTTTTATCTACGATTATCTTCACTCTGATATTCTCGGCTACATCTGCCTCTGAAGGTGGTCCAAGGTATGACTATCGCATTGATTTAAACGCCATTGAGAAGAGTCGCTTCCAGGTCGAATTGTTTTGTGAAGATTTTGGTCAGGATACGCTGATATATCACTTCCCCTGGATGATTCCTGGGACCTATGCTGAAGCCAATTATGGCAAATATATTCATAAATTGGCTGCGTACGATCAAGATGGTGAAGCACTCAAGGTTAAAAAGCACGGCAAAAATACGTTTGTAATCACCTCGGCTGGTAATATCAAATCCATCAAATATTGGGTAAGTGCCTCCTGGGATAGCAAGAACCCCTGGACCATTTGGCCCATGGCCGGTACAGGTATTATTGAAGACCGGGTGTTTGCCATCAATGCCGGGGGCGTATTTGGATATTTTACTGGTCAGGAAGAGCAAGCTGTAGATATGCTATACGTTTATCCAGAACATCTTTATGCCATGACCGTCCTTGAACAGGATTCTAAGTCAGCTGGAGAGGTATCAATATCAGCCCTGGACTATCATGAACTCATTGATAGTCCCATTCTCTTTGGGAGACCTGATACTTCAAGCTTTAATATCCATAGCACGGACGTCATGGTTGGTTTTGCTCATGAAACTGATGATACAGAACGAGCAGCAGATATTACAAAATCTCTTGATGCATCCATGGCAGCCATTGGATCATATATTGACACCCTTCCAGCTGAGGATTACGCCTATCTTATTTATTACGCAAATGAATATGGCTTGGGCAAAATCCTGGATAATCAGAGATTTTTAATTCTTAAAGGTCTCATATATGTGATTCGCAATGGCCTCCCTATAGGCGGTGCCCTGGAGCACAACAAATCATCATTTTATTACCTCCCTGACCCGGGACCAGGCTATACTGAACGTATATCTGAGACAATTGAAGATATTGCGATCCACGAGTTCATGCACATTCTCACCCCTCTGAATCTCCGTAGTCAACATATCCATAATTGGGATTACAACCAGCCCATCATGTCAAAACATTTATGGCTATATGAGGGTGTGACCGAGTATATGTCTCTGATTATCCAGGCCAATGGAGGGATGCTCACACCAAAGGATTTTGTCTGCAATAAATTGAAACGAAAAATACGTAGTGGTGAAAAATTCCCCTTCGAAGAAATGAGCTTTACGGAGATGTCTGCAAACGTATTGGATAAACCGTATAAGAAAAATTACACTCAAGTTTATCAGCGCGGTGCAGTTATGGGAATGCTGTTGGACATTGAGATTATTCGGCTTACCGAAGGGAGGAAAAGACTCATTGATGTGATGTACGAGCTCATTGAAGAGTATGGTCCCGGAAAACCCATGGATGAAGAGATGGTGTTTGACCTTTTTACTAAGAAAGTACATCCTGACCTTAGAGACTTTTTTAGTAAATATGTAGAGGGTCGTGAACCCTTGCCCTATGCTGAAATTCTTGATTATGTCGGTGTCCTCTATGAAGCAGACGTTACCACGACGGTTCCTCGTCATCCCATAAAGGATAATGGCGGTAAGTATTCAAGCATTTCTTTGGGTGGTAATCTCAATATCAAAAAAATAGGTAAGGAAAACGAAATTGGGCTTCAGGCCGGCGATAAGGTTGATCCATCCATCTACCTCGATACCTATTTTGATGATTTTGGATATCCACTTCCTGAGGGGATGCTAGTCTCCTTTGAGGTCGAGAGGGATGCCTCGACTATTACCCTTTCAGATAAGATCACATACAAGGAGGATGAGATTCCCTATCAGCTAAAGATTATGAAGGAGATGACCCCGGAGCAGTCCAAGTACTTCAATATTTGGCTGGGGTTTGAAGATCCCATCGGGAAAAAGAGGTATTGAGTGTATGTAGGATTTTCACACGGAGGAAAGCACCCAGAATTTCTTTTTGAACGTATTGGCTTATCTCCATATGTGACAATTATGTAGGCTTGCCTCCAATAGGGGAACTTCTAAATTCGATTTCAGTAGTAGAGGAGCTACCAAACAAGGTGCATCTAGAAACAAAAGAACATTGGAACCATGCCTATTCAAAAAGCGATACCACCAAACTTGGATGGTACGAAGCAATACCCCAAGCTTCGCTTGAGCTAATAGCAAGGTGTCAGATTTCACAAACTGAGTCAATCCTGGATGTTGGCAGTGGCACAACCAATCTCATTTCAGAACTGATAGCACTTGGCTATACAAACCTATTTGCACTCGATATTAGCCCCCTTGCATTGATGAAGGCCAAGAGTTTACTGCACAAAGATCAAGCTGGTATGGTTAAATGGATTGAGGCTGATGTTACCCAGACCGCCGAGATGGATATGCTTCCTGAAGTTTCAATATGGCATGATCGAGCACTTTTTCATTTCCTCACAACTGACGATCAACGTAACGCATACCACATTTTGATGCAAAAAAAAGTCAAGAGGGAGGGGCATGTCATATTAGCAACGTTTGCTCCCGATGGTGCTAGCAAATGTAGTGGTCTCGATGTTCGGCGGTATTCTTCTGAACAACAAAAAAAATTCATGGGACACGAATTTGAATTGGTTGAAACTTCTAACATTACATCCCACACACCCTCCGGCGCATTAAGACCCTATGTTTATTCACATTTTATAAAAATGTAACAGGGGGATATCATCTATGATTAAACTGATTCAATTAATCATCATAATATTTATGTCAGTTCTAGCTTCAAAGGGGCAGCAACTTCATGCTCAATCACTTACCATTTTTTATGGTGATAATAAAACCATTCAAGATTGCAGAGTAATTAGTGTCTCAGAATTTGATGTTACTGTGGAATACGTGCCCTTTCTGCCAGGAGTCCATACCAGGAGGAGTTTGAGCCTGGCAGAGATTACCGGGATTCGCGAATTCAGCAGAGCGAATAGATACTCACCCTGCCTCGTTGTGTTAGGGAGTTTCATTGGAATTAAGTTTTTTTTCAAGGGTCGCGGCTCCATTGACGAGATGACATGGAGTGAGAGATTAGCCACCTGGCTTGACACTCCCTTGAATTTTATCACCACCATCAGTGTTGGAGGGGCAGTGGGATATTTGGCCGGACATTATCTGCTGGGTGGGAATCGCGAGCTCATCGTCCTTGAAAAATCATCTAATTCTGAGAAGCAGAGCATTCTCGCAGAGTATATCGATTTACCCTAACGGTCATTACGTTGGGTTGATATAAATCATCACCCTTCCAGGAACCGGTTATGAATCAATGCTATTATTATGTATGAGCAATATTTTGCTGTATATTAATTTGCTTAATGCTAGAAATAATTTTAAAGTGTAGCTATGAATGATCAAGTGAATAACTCAACGGTTTCAGGTGATATTGACCCGCTATTCCTCCGCCGCTTACAGGAACTGGGAGGATCGAAGCTGGCCAACGAGCTTGTAGGTATGTATTTGACCAGAGGATAACAACTTCTGGTCAGCATTTCTGAAGGAATAGATGGTCACGATTTCTCGACTATAAAAAATGCAGCCCATTCTCTTATATCAAGCGCTGGAAATCTGGGTGGGAAGAAGGTTTCTAGTATCTCAAAGTTAATTGAAGCCGCTGCTATTGAAGAGCAATTAGACAGCATGCCTGATCTCCTTTCAGATCTGTCAACAGCTCAAGCGGTCTTTCAGCAATATTTAAGTGGAGCTTTAGAAGATTTATGAGACGCATAGCTATCGTAGAGGACAATCCTGATAATCTCATGCTGGCAGAAGCTATACTTGGTTCGCTATATGAGATTGTGAGTTATGAAAATGGGATAGATGCCTTGGCTGGATTACCTGAAGCAAATGTTGAGCTCGTGTTGCTTGATATTTCGCTTCCGCGGATGGATGGGGTTGCTGTTCTCGAGTCGATGCGTATTGATGAAAAATTAAAACATTTACCTGTCATCGCTCTCACGGCCCACGCCATGGTCGGTGATAGAGAGAAGTATATGGGAAAGGGTTTTGATGAATACTTCACCAAGCCCATAGTAGATTTTAATGCGCTTATCGAATTAGTTGAACAGATGATTGATCAGGTCCACTAATTGTAAGCGTATATCTCCGATTCCAACTCACAGAAATAAATACTAATGTCAATTACTCCCACTATTTTGGTTTAATCAATTCTAAGTGACTATTGGCGTCTAAACTGAGGATCCTTATGAAAACAATATTCTGGAAACCCATATTTCTACTAAGCCTTCTAAATCTGATTTCCTTGCCTGCCTATGGCTGGGAAATACACACGCTTATCGCTCAGCCTGTATTCTCTTCCATGGAGGAAATAGCGTCCGCGGAGGATGTCGTCGTGACGAGCCTGGAGGAATTTCTCATATTAGCTGAGCTGCACCTTGAAGAGACACTTAGGGCTGAGGAGGCGTGGGCGATAGAAAATTTAGATTTTTACGCAGCTCTACCTGATTCTCTTACTTTTCAGGCAAATAATGACCAGGAAACTGTCCGTCAAAGATTTACTAACGCCATTCGAATCAATCCTGAAGCGAAATTAATCTCATATCTACAGCTGCTGCCCGGTAGCGATGCTGGTTCTCATCCCACCCTGGCTCCTGAGGATGTAACTCCTCTAAAGGGGAATAGTGGTTTTTATAATGTCTTGTTTGTTGAATTAACACCTGGTGAAAAAATCGATCCCCTCAGCGTACTGGTTTCTGCCAACCATGAACCTGACCTGGGTTTGGACATCGGGCTTTTTGAAGACAATAATACGGAATGGGGCCAGAGTTACGGATTAGGAACGCAGCCGTTTGGAGATGCAAAACTTGAATACGGTTCTCAAGCTCCTATTCATATGGGACTTTATCATGAAGCGGCCTTGATCTATATGGTCGCACCTTTTATTAAAAAATGTTACCCAGAATATAGAATCCATTTATACAAGACACTCTCTGAGTTAGCCTTCAGCCTGGGGCATGATTACTGGGGTTGGCGCTTTATGGGGTGGGGATTGCACTATCTTGCTGATCTGACACAACCCTACCATGCCCAGGCACTACCTGGTGTTGGGACCTTTAAAATGATTTTAATGAATGTCATGGACATGATGGGCCGAAGTCGAATGAAAGATGAGGCGATTCAATTGGTCTCAAACAGACACATGGCAATTGAACTTTTGGAAAGACAGCTCCTTGAGCGGGCTTATATGGAGAATGATTCGGATTATTTACATTTCCAAACCTTGTCTTCAAAAAGAGTAATCCCTCATTATATGGATATGATACCGCGTGAAATTATTACCAAAAATTCATATTCCAGGGCCAGGAAGCTGGACAAAATAATAGCTAAGAATTTCCCCGAACAATTGGTATCTGATCCCAATTACCAATTGAGGGATTTTGCAGGTAAAAATGAATTATTGGATGTACTTAATAATTCTGGCAATCCAGAGGCACTTCAGAATCTGGAGCTGGAACTCAATGATATCCTGACAGAGTTTTCCATCTATGGACGTAGCTATGCACAGAGTATTCTTTCGAAGACTCCTTGAGGTTATCTTACACCTGAATAACTGATTCTGAGCTTATTTTCTATTCAATTTCGCTAAAGGACGAGATGATCGTGGAATTATACCATTGTCAGGTCTTGCTCGACGCCTGATCCTGACCGAAATAACCATGACACGTTAGCGTGAATCCAAAAGCCTAGCGTAACCACTCCCCAAAAAATAATATATTCGATTCTAGGAACATCCGACCTGCCGGAAGATATATCATATATATATAGATTCTAATCAATTTGATGCTTTTTAATGCTCAAAAACGATTCTACATAGACGTATATATACCTGTTAATATTAGATATATGTATGCTTTAATAGAACTGGCATATCGATTGACATAATACGTCACATAATGCTCATAGACAGAACTAACTATGCATTCATTTACACGTGTTTGGATCATGATGATCCAGCAAGCATGATATCTGTGAGAGCCAGGGAATTTTGATCTCATTAAACCACATGACACCAGAACACACACACATAGGGGCCTATTATGAAATACACTATATTATTTCTTAGCATTTTTGCAGGATTGTTCGGCTATGACGAGCTTTATGATCCAAACAATTATCGAGAGCGTGAAGTCAAAGCTGTCAGAGTTTCTGAGCCACTTGTTATAGACGGTCGTTTGGACGAGGCTCTGTATCTTGGTACCAGCTATTCAAACTTTATTCAATACGAACCTTTTAATGGTGCCAAAGCTTCACAGAAAACTGATTTGTGGATAGCTTACGATGATGTAGCCATCTATGTGGGAGCCCGTATGTGGGATACTCGCCCTGATTCTGTTGTTGGAAGAATTGGACGCCGGGATGCCTATCTCAATTCAGATATTTTTGAAGTCATAATTGATTCATATCATGATAAACGATCAGGGTTTTCATTTCAGATTAATCCGGCTGGATCCATGAGAGATGAAGTGTATTTCAACGATAGTTGGACCGATGATTCCTGGGATGGAATATGGGAAGGCAAAACCACTATTGACGATAAGGGTTGGACTGCAGAAATGCGAATACCTCTTTCTCAATTAAGATTTAGTGAAAAAGATGAGTATGTATGGGGCATCCTTCCCACACGATATATCCAGCGCGCAGGTGAATGGGACTACTATACTTATTTTCCGTTAAATGAAAGCGGAGCGATGAGCCGTACCGCTGACCTGACTCAAATTCGAAATATTCACCCCCCCAAACGCAGAGAATTTCTGCCCTATGTGACTTCCAGTGCCAGCAATCTACCCACACTCAAGGATAATACCTTTATCGATGGGAAAGATCGGCATCTAGGTATTGGTGCTGATATGAAACTGGGGATTGGTGCTAATTTAACTGTAAATGCTACTATCAATCCTGATTTTGGCCAAGTTGAAGCTGATCCTTCTTCAATCAACCTTAGCGATCATGAAACATACTATTCTGAAAAGCGACCATTTTTCCTTGAGGGCCGTAGTATATTCAATTTCGGTAACGGGGGTCCTACCAACAACATTGGAATAAATTTTGGTGAACCCAGGTTTTTTTATAGTCGCCGAATAGGACGACCACCTCAGGGACACAAATATTCAATTGATTCTGATTCATTGGATCAACCATCCAATACAAAGATTCTCGGAGCAGCAAAGATTAGTGGCAAGGTAGGTGACAATTGGTCAGTGGGTGGATTAACTGCGCTGACAAATCGAGAGTATGCTCATTATTATGAAAATAGTAAAATCATAGATGAGCAGGTTGAACCATACACATCATACAATGTCCTACGCTCCTTAAAAGAATTTGATGATGGGCGATATGGTTTGGGATTTATGGGTACCTACACCCATCGTATTATGAATGGTGTTGAACTTCTTGGTGATTTTGATGATCAGCACAAGTCAGCTGAACTTCTGTCTGAAAAAGGACTTGGACTTGGTATTGATGGCTGGGCTTTTCTCGGTAAAAATCAAAATTGGGCCCTTGGAGGTTGGGGAGGATTCTCAGAGGTCAATGGCACAGAATCAAGGATATTTGATCTTCAAAGGAACTCCAGTCACTATTTTCAACGACCAGATGCTGCCCATGTGAAGCTTGACACAAACTCGACATCACTATCCGGTCACGCAGGAAGAATTAAACTCAACAAAGAGGGCGGGACCGTCACATTTAATGCAGCTCTCGGATGGATATCCCCTGGTTTTGAATCCAATGATCTTGGTCTGACAGGTTCAACAGATGTGATTAACAAACATATTATGTTAGGCTACCGCTGGTTAGAACGAGGACAATATATCCGGTCAGCCAATGCAAGTTTAATTTATGCCAATAATCATGATTTTGACTGGGTTAAAACCTCTGACGTGTTCTTTGGTATGGGACAAATTCGGTTTGTTAATTTTTGGAATATCCATGCAGATGGGGGATATGCCCTTGAGAATTTGAGCAATACCAATTTAAGGGGTGGTCCAAGAGTTTTAGTACCAGGAGAAGCCTTTTTTAGCGCAAATCTTAGTTCTGATTACAGAAAAAATTTATCATTCGATTGGTCATATAATTATGGATCTGAAGATGATGGTGGTCATGAAACTGGTTTATCTATGCATGTTAATATGAAGCTGGGAGACAGACTCAACCTATCGTTTGGACCTGCTATTTCCTGGGAGACAGCAATGGCTCAATACATTAAAACTATTGATGATCCAGCCAATACGCAAATGTTCGGTAAACGTTACGTTTTCTCACAGCTGGACCAGACGATCACCTCAGCAGATATCCGTATTGATTTTCCGATCACCCCACAATTTACGGTGGAAGGCTATTTTCAGCCATTTTTTGCAGTGGGTGACTACTCAGGTTTCAAGGAATACAAGCGTCCTGAATCCAATGAGTTCCTGGTCTATGGTGAAGAGGGATCAACCATTGATGAAAACTTTGTCATTGATCCAACCGGGGGCAGTGATGACGATGCCTTCACACTGTATAATCCTGATTTTAATTACAAATCTTTGGTTGGAACCCTGGTGCTTCGCTGGGAGTTTTCACCAGGTTCTACCATGTTTTTTGTTTGGACGCACAACGGATCAAATTTTGAGAATCAAGGAGTCTTTGATTTTACACAAGATTTCGATACACTTTTAAAGTCTGAAGCAGATGATATTTTTGCTTTAAAACTGTCTTATTGGTTTGGGCAATAACCCTGCTCTGAAAGACCTTTAGGAATACGATAGAGGGGCCAGCTTTGCTGGCCTCTTACTTTTTATCATTCCCTGTGGATATGGTGGTTCATCTCTACATCTTTATAATGGGGTGAAAATTTAAAAAAGTAAAATTGGGGTCCCATTAGAACAGGAACGGGAGCTCCTTGAGATTTATTCACCCTATAGTTCGAATGTTTACCAATATGAAACGCTGACAGTCCTGGAAATACTCAACCCTGAGAGCCTTGAGCATCCGCTCATGCACCTGGATGAAACCATAGAAATAATGGAAACCAGACATCAGAGTCGTCGGAATATCAAGGTTTCCTATCCAGGGGAATATGCCGCAAGCACATTTCAATCTGATCTAATGCAAGGGGGCAAAATCCTTATATGAAAGTTTTTTAATGTTGAGGACAGTATAGCACAAAAAATATCATGATTTGCTAAAGTATTGATAATTGTGTAGTAATGAAAGGATGCTAATCTGAGCGTATAAATTGAAGAGAGTTGGTCACAATGACTACCGTGTTGCAATTAGAGACCCTCTCCATATATTTCATTGTTTAAGTATATTTTTCTAAATCAGGTGGTGTTTTACTAAGGCACATATTGTGTTTTAACCATTGTGGTGGCATTCTTTTTGCGAGATTCTACTGCACGTCTTACCGCCCTGAATTACAATTTTGATAGATTTTTCTCAGATACACTATTTATACCCACCTCAATATTCATCAAAGTGGTTTACATGACTTGATTTGGTGGGTTTTTTTAGAATAAATAGTTGCGCATAATGACTATTATTATCATCAAGATATTCCAATATATAGGAATGCTTTGATGTAATTTCTCAAACGTAAGAAGAATTGTAACAAGAATATAAGTTAACATGGAGGAAAAAAATGAGTAAAAGAATCAACTTGTTCGCTGTCCTGGTTTTGGCCCTGATGGTGATGTTTACAGTTAGTTGTGAAGGCCCTGCTGGCGAAGCTGGTATCAATGGTACTGATGGTGCCGATGGTGCTGACGGTGCTGATGGAGCTGATGGCAATGTCTCTTGCCTAACCTGTCACAGCACAGACGGTATGGATGCCATTGATGGATTATTTGCCCTGTCAGGTCATTCTGCTGGTAACTATGTCGGTTATGCTGGTAGTCGTGGAAGTTGTTCCCGCTGTCATTCAAGTGAAGGTTTTATGGATTTCATCGCTGGTTATGATGGCGAAGATATTCCTTATCCTTCAGCTTGGTCTTGTGGCACCTGTCACGGAAGTCACTCAAGCCTTGAAGAAGGAATCAGTGCACCATTGCAGACAACAGCTGCCGTAACAATCATTGAAGATGAAACAACAGTGATTGATTTTGATGGTCCTTCCAACCTGTGTGCAAATTGTCACCAGTCAAGAAGAGGCTATGCCTACTATGCAGCACTAGACTCTGTCAAAATTGATGATGTCATGACTGCGGTTGGTGCAGGCAATGTTGGTATCAATAGTTCACATGCTGGTCCTCATCATGGTCCACAAGCAAATACACTTAGTGGTTTGGGTGGATACGGTACAAGCTCAACTGGCTCTCACTTGAGCGCAGGTTGTGTTGGATGCCATATGGGTGATGCTACCACAACAGAGGGTGGACACTCCTTTATTCCTAATCTGGACAATTGTACTGCTGCCTGTCATTCATCAGTAACCGATATTGCTACATTCATGGCTGAGAAACAAGCCGCAGTTAGCACTCGTCTTGACGCAATTGCTGCTGCATTAGTTACTGCCGGTGCTTTGAGTGGAGATGCAACAGATGGTTATCATCCACATGTAAGTATTGTGACAGAAGCACAGTTTAAAGCATTCTGGAACTATATGGTGGTTTATGAAGACCATAGCCATGGTGTTCACAACCCTGGTTATTTCAACACGCTATTGACTACTGCTGAAGCCAATCTTGGCCTATAATCTTTAGTTAATTAAGATTCACAAAAGAGGCCACCCATTGGGTGGCCTCTTTTTTTTATCAAGCTTATTCCATTCCCAATAGGCAATCGGACATTGAGATGCCCTGTCGAGGTGTAGACTAATCACATGTCCTTCCCTTCATAACACCTCTGGCTTCGAGGGCCTCAGCCACCGGTGCTGTAGCTGGACATTGAGCTTGTCGCAATGTCCTGATATATACAACACCCTTCGCTTTGACCAACTCAGCAGTAGCGATATCGGTATCGGACATTGAGCTCGTCGAAGTGTTTTAATAAGGGATTAGAGGTTTCGACAAGCTCAACCTCCGGTCACGAGGGCATTGAGTCCATCGAAGTGTCCTGATTTGCCAGAGTATTATGGTTTCGAGATCCTCAACTGCCGGTGCTGTAGCTGGACATTGAGCTTGTCGAAATGTCCAGACCTAACCAACATCCTTGGCTTCGACAGGTTCAGCCGTCGAGAGGGGTTCAGTTTCGGGATAAAAAAACAGCTGATCGAAACCAGCTGCTTTTAATAAGTCATGTAAAATGAGTTTAGGTGAAAATAATGGATGCTCCAGCTGAACGTTCATAGAACTCACCTACAGTTAAGACAGATGATACCTGATCACAGAGATCATCCTTGGTCAGCTTGAACATGTCCATAGCCAGCTTACAGGCGAAGACTTCTCCACCAGCATCTGTAAACATTTCCAGGAATTCAGGTATGGTAGGTATATCCAGATTCTCCATCTCATTTTTCATCATCCAGGTGGCAAAATTAGATACGCCTGGAATGGCTCCTAATAGTGTGGGAAAGGGCATTGTGATAGGCATTTTCAACATGGGCATAGCCATATTCATGGCTGGATTCCCCACCGTGGCTACTTTCAATGAGTTCTGGGTCTTTTTAATCAATGCTCCCAGACCAAAGAATGTAAAAAAGATAGAGGCTTCCATGCCTTCCATACGAGCGCCATTACCCATCACGAGAGCGGGATAGACGTCCACCAGAGAACCCTTGGAGACGATTAGAGAAACTTTTTTGATTGGTTCAGGTTGTTCACTCATCATGTCACTCCTTTAGATACAGCCCTGGGGTTTTCCCAGACCGGCGATTTTTGCAGCCTTCTTCGCTGGACCACCAGGGAAAAGGGCATACAGTTCCTTGGTTGGAACAATATTCAGTTTATTCATTTTGCGAATTGAAGGTGCAGTACCATTCTCTTCAAATTCTTTGCGCATAAAATTGAGGACTTCTACATGACGATCAGTCAATGGATCAATACCCTCTTCTATGGCGATGGCTGCTGCCAT
>Ga0233435_1002612_pt1 | contig 14850 bp, 10 predicted proteins | sample SI_122_August201_3_FD_182735 | JGI IMG/M metagenome (GOLD analysis project Ga0233435, IMG submission 182735) | Seawater microbial communities from Saanich Inlet, British Columbia, Canada - SI_122_August2016_135_MG | ecosystem: Environmental > Aquatic > Marine > Inlet | place: Canada: British... | reverse complement strand
AATAAGATGAATTTTAAACGTTCTACAACATCAATGGCAATTGTCTTCATGGCACTGTCATTAATATCAATGACATCAATTCAACAAGACGCTTTTGCTCAAACTCAAGGAATGGCAATTACAGCTATATCTGATAAAGGCTCAGATACAATTACCGTCACAGGTATGACAGTATCAGACGTTACAGATATCACATTTAGAATAACATCCCCTAGTGGAAATAATGTAGTAGCTGTTGATCAAATTTCACCAGATGAAAATGGAGAATTTGCATTAGAATTCAAAGTAGGTTCATTATGGACTGAGAATGGATTTTACACCATTGAAGCAATGCAATCAGTAGTACCAGGTTCATTGTATAATTTAGAAGTGCTTGTTGAAGTAACAAATGGGATGACTGAAAAGAACTCTGCAACTCTATCTAATTTAGAGACAGGTATTTGGACAGCCATAGAACCAAATGTTGCTAAGGATGCAGGAATTGAAATTAATGCAGAAGCCGAAATGGGTTCAGACACAATTGTAATCACAGGAACAACAGATAGGATAAGTACAGATGTTGCATTAACAATAATTGCACCAAATGGAAATGTTGTATCAGTAGACCAAGTATCACCAGCACTTAATGGTGAATTCACTTCAGTGATTACAACAGGCGGACCATTATGGACACAAGATGGAATATACACTGTAACTGCACAACAATTTGATAGTTCAGCATACAAGGCTTCAGCAGAAGTGGATATCAAAGACGGGGTAGTAGTTCCAGAATTTGGTACAATCGCAGCCATGATTCTAGCAGTAGCAATTGTTTCAATAATTGCAATATCTGCAAAATCAAGACTTAGCATTATGCCAAGATACTAAAATCACAACTTTTTTTCATTTTTTAAATATACATAAATATAGACAGATTCAAATCGCATCAAGATGAACAATCGTACGTCGTTCGTGCTATTGACTGTTTTAACCGCAGTCGGTGCCATAACCATGTCATCAGCATATGCTGAAGAAGGATGTCCAAATTGTACTCTGGAAGATGTCAGAGCAACTGCAAAAGAAAGTTTGCTTAACGATATGCCAGTTTCTGTTTGGACAGATAAATCAAATTATGAGCATAATGACATGATTATGGTAACAGGTCAAGTAGCAAATGTAGCTTCTGGATTTCCAGTTACTGTTACTGTTGTAAGTCCTCTAAACTCTATTGTTACAATTGATCAACTAACTATAGCAGATGATGGTAGTTTTGAGACAACATTAAACACAGCAGGTGCAATGTGGAAATACGATGGTACCTACACCATTAAAGTAAACTATGGAAGTGCTGAAAAAAGTAACAGTGCAAAAGTTGAACTAACTGGTGGAGTTGCATATACACCAACATACTCAACACCAACAGTAAACAAACAATGTAGTGTTAATGAAATAACTGCAAGTGGTCAATGCGTACCATTTAGTATTTCAGGAGGAATGGTAACTAGTGCAGCTCTCAATACTAATGATAATTCAATTATCATTAATATCAACGCCAATGATGATGGGATATTAACAATAACTCCATCAAAAACAACCCAAGACGGTATCTTCATGGTACTAGTTGATGGAGAAGAATGGGATGATGTTGAAATTGTTGCAAATAAAGTAACTGTCATGTTCCCAGCAGGCGCTGAGCAAATTGAAGTAATTGGTACATTTGTAATTCCAGAATTTGGTACAATCGCAGCCATGATTCTAGCAGTAGCAATTGTTTCAATAATTGCAATATCTGCAAAATCAAGACTTAGCATTATGCCAAGATACTAAAATCACAACTTTTTTTCATTTTTTCATTTTTAATAGTAAAGTAACAGAACATTTTCACTTTACTACTTAATGTTAAAAATGCAACACAATATTGTAATGTCATATCTTCAAACTAAAATTATAATCAAAGAATTTCCAGACAATATTACAAAAAAATCAAAAAGAAATCATTTCAAAACTATCCTCAATACTTTTAATATTTTTTGTAATCAAAAGTACAACAAAACAAGATAGCAAGTTTTAGATGATTTGTTTGAGGATATTAGTGAAACACACTCAAATGATAAAATCTACATATTATTTAGTTGCTTTAAGGAGATGTCAATAGTAGATCATCCAGAATCAATTGAGAAATCTGAAAAACAGAAAAGAGCAATCATAGTGAGATTTTTTATCTGACTTCATTCCTAATTTCAGTCCTATTTTCCTAAAAATTGTGTCCAATTGGACTCATTAAAATAATGAATGAAATGGGTGTAAGCATGAAATTTTTAATTTTCAGCATAATTACAATTTTTGCGTTAAGTGGAATCATAACAACTTTTCCTATTGCTAGTGCAGAAAATATACCGGATTGGGTAAAAAATACGGCAGGATGGTGGGCTACGGATGCAATATCAGAAACAGATTTTGTAAATGCAATTGAACATTTAGTAAATAAGGACATTATTCATATTGACACTTCTTCAAATTCTAATCCATCAGAAAATACACCGGATTGGGTAAAAAATACAGCAGGATGGTGGGCTACGGATGCAATATCTGAAACAGATTTTGTAAATGCAGTTGAATATTTAGTTAACACAGGAATAATTAACATACAGAAACAATTCTCAAAAGCAGAAATTGAAGAATTTTTTTATCAAAAAGAGACACATATTTCTGATGAATTCAAACCATCAATAAATTCTCATGGATTTAGAGGGGCGGAGATTAAAAAAGATAAAGACAATGATACTTTTAGAATAATTGTAGCTGGAGATTCCACCACTTTTGGCAAGGGTGTTGAAGATCAGTTCACATGGCCATCTTTCCTACAACAAAAACTTGATTTATTTAATTCAAATAAAAAAATACAAGTAATTAATGCAGGAGATGCGGGTGGAACATCTCATAAAATGTCCCAATTAATTAAAAACAAATTAATCTATTTTGAACCAGATTTACTGATTTTGTTTATGGGGGTAAGCGATAACCCATGCATGATTCCACCATTTCATAATGGGAATACAGATTGGAATGAAGAGGTTATTTTAAAAACGTGTGGAAATAATACAATTGGTGAATTTCCTGTTTTTCTATCAGAAATATATTCAGAAATTTGTGAGTTAGGAGTAAAGGATGATTTTGAGACATCTTTTATTTTTCAACCCAATCTTAAATTGGAAGGAAAAATTTTAACATCTCAAGAACTTGATAGTTATTTTACTGTACCACAAAAAAGGATGTTAAATGAAGAGTACGAAAATATAGTAAAAAAAACATTTGAAAAAACAGAAGGATGCAATAGAATAACAGATCTAACCAAGATTTTTGACAATTATGATTTACCACTTTTTTATGATCGTATTCATGTAGGAAATACAGGTAATGAGATAATTGCAGAACATATTTTGGAAGTAATAGAGCCAATCCTACTAGAAAAAAACATACTAACCGAAAAACCAAATGATTTTAAAAATATTGAGTTATTTGAATATGAATCAGGTCAAGATCTTCAAAATAGTGATTTTTCAGGGGAAAATTTAGAAAATAGTGATTTTTTTAGGGCAGATTTACGTGGAAGTGATTTTGAAAATGCAATACTTTCAAATGTAGATTTTAGATTAGCAAATCTTGAAGATGTAAATTTCAAAAATGCCAAAATAGACAATATAAAATTACGACAAAACAATCTAAAAAATGCAGACTTTACCAATGTGAATTTTACAGATGTTGACTTGACTAATGTAGATTTTACAGAGGCTAAATTAAAAAACGCCATTCTCTACAATAAAGATCTAAGTAAAACATTTTTTTATAATGCAGATCTTACTGGAGCAAGTATTACAAAATCAGATATTCTTAATGTGTTTTTTAATGACGTGAATATTTCTGAGGTTGATTTTACAAATACATTTTTACATGAAATTGACTTTAGATATATAAAAGACAGAGATATTTCCGGTGTTGATTTTACAGATGCCATGATCAGGTATTCAGACCTTCAAAATATGAGTTTTGTAAAAAATAAATTTCATCAAACAATCTTCGAGAGATCTAACTTAGAAAAGAGTGATTTTTCTAAAATTAATACCATAAGTGAATCAGTATTTGCAGGTACAAATTTGAAAAATACTAATTTTAGTGGAGTTAACTTTGGAGAGGTTACAGAGCAAATTAGCAAATTCCCAAATCGTGCTCATGAATGTGGATTTGAAAAATGTGATGAAAAAAACCCGGGGGAAATCTCTGCGATGTTTTTTGAAGATAATTTTGTACGTAAATATACTTCTTCAAATTACTATGAAAATAAGGATGACATAGTATTGGCGTACGAAATATGGAATTTATTTATAGATGTTGATGCGTCAAAATCAAATTTTGAAAATTCAAATCTTAACCACGTTGTTTGGATAAATGCAACTCTAACTAATACGAATTTTAAAAATACTGATTTACGATATTCAATATTTTCAAACGTAGATTTTTCAAATGTTGATCTTACAGGTGCAATAATAGATGATACAACCATATTTTCAGATACGGAATTGAATTGTGTTAATCATGAGATATGCAATTAATACTATAACAAATAAAATGTAATTGTTATTAACCTCACATATTTATCAAATTTAGTGCTATTCAACACACCTGAATTCATTATATTTTTTGTAATTGTTTTAGCTGTAATTGCAATAATTAAGATGAAAATGTTTCAACATTTGTTTCTAGTTGCATCTAGTTATTTCTTTTTTTATTTTTCAAGTAATTTTTTAATTACACTATTAATTTTTTCAACTTTACTTGATTTTTATGTTGGCAAGGCAATGTTTTCAGCAAAGAATCAAAGAAGGAAAAAAATACTTTTGATCTCAAGTCTTGTAGGAAATCTATCAATGTTAGGATTCTTTAAATATTTAGATTTTGGAATTGGCCAAATAAATCAACTTACAAACACTTTGGGTTTTTCTGAAATTCCTTCATTAGAATTAATCCTCCCAATTGGAATTTCATTTTATACATTTCAAACTATTTCATATACTGTTGATATCTATAGAGGAAAATTAGAACCTAGTAAATCACTTTCTGAATTTGCTTTGTTTGTGTCTTTTTTCCCACAATTAGTAGCAGGTCCAATATTAAGAGCAAGTCAGTTCTTACCTCAATTAAGAGAGAAACTAGTCAAAGATAACATCTCATCAAGATTACGTAGTATAACAATCCATGATTCTGCTCTAAGATTTGGAATATCTCTTATGGCCATAGGATTTTTCAAAAAGATGTTTTTTGCAGACAATATCGCCCCCATGGTTAATGAAATATTCAATACACCGACTGAATTAGAGTCATTTTCAGTAATATTAGGAGCAATTGCATTTGGCATTCAGATTTATGGGGATTTTTCAGGTTATTCGGATATTGCTATTGGTGCTGCAGCAATTTTAGGTTTTCACATTCCTGCAAACTTCAATAAACCATATTTTGCAACATCCCCTGTTGATTTTTGGAGACGGTGGCACATATCATTGTCTACTTGGCTTCGAGATTATCTGTACATTCCATTAGGAGGAAACAAGAAAGGAAACACACGAACATACACAAATTTGATTACGGTGATGTTACTTGGTGGCTTATGGCATGGCGCATCATGGAACTTTGTGATATGGGGGGCAATACATGGCGTATCTCTTGCAGTACAAAAAGTATTTACAAACAAATTTCCAATATTGAAAAAGAATAAATTTACAGAAAAAAGATCTGTCAAAATAATTTCAATTCTTGGAACACAGTATTTTGTATTTATGGCATGGCTTGCATTTAGGGTAGAAGATTTTGAAGCCTTATCATATGTATTATACAAATACATAGTATGGGATTTTGCTACAGATTCAACCATACACATTATTTCACATAATATCATACCATTGATCCTAATAATTGGATTTTTCATATTAAATTATGTTTCATATAAAAGAAATGTTGTAAAATACATGGCTGAGATGAAGCCGATATATTGGATTGGAATTCTAATAACAATAATGACTTTAGTTCTATTACTATACGATATGAGCCCAGAGGATTTCATTTACTTTAGGTTTTAACATGAAATCAAATATCAAAATTTCAACATATGTTGGAATATCATTTTTAATTTCATTTGGAGTTCTAATTTTATTTTTACAATTCTATTCAGAAGGATTGTTAACAAATGACAGAAATATTACAGTGGATAATAACATATTTTCTCAAAATCCAAAACATGTGACTCTTGATGTTTTACGAAGTTTTTTTGGAGGTAATAAAACAGATACGATAAACATTAACAATTTAGGGTTCAGAGGAGATAATTTTTTCAAGATCAAACCAGATAATACATATAGAATTTTCATGGTAGGTGGTTCAACATTATTTGGTACCGGTGCAACATCAGATGACACTACGATACCAGGATATCTAAAAGATTTTTTAAAATATGATAAATATCCATATGACATAGAAGTAATTAATGCAGGAATTCAAGGTGCTGATTCCTATAATGAGTTAGAACTGATTAAAAATAGATTGATAGATCTTTCTCCAGATCTTGTGATAGTTTATGATGGATGGAATGATTTACGTGCAGAATATTTGCCAGAAAGTATCTCATCTAATTGGAATTTAATGTGTAAATTAGGTCAACAGCATAATTTCAATGTAATAATCATAATTCAGCCAATAGCAGGTTTTAGTGGAAAAGTTCTAACCGAAACAGAATTAGAGTATTTAAAAAATGGTAAAAACTACGATAACGAACCGTTAATCAATTCACTAAAACAATATAATCTATATGCTAAAAATTTACAACAATCAGAGAATTGTAGAAATGGAATTGATCTAAAAACTGTTTTTGATAAAGAATTAGAAACGATATACTCTGATCAAGGTCACGTGTTAGATAAAGGGAATGAGATAATTACAAAAGTAATTCATAAAGAGTTAGCACACATCATTCCATTAAATTTATCTTCAGATGAATATACAAATAATGAATCGGAAAAAAAGATTATTCAAACTGGGAAATATAACAAAAATGAAATAGAAATAAAAGTTCAGATAATGGATTTAGAAGATAATATTTTAAATCACAACCAAATTGAAATTAGTACAATGAATAAAACAAGCAATATGACAATACCCAATGTCACATATTTCCTAACTATTTCAAAGGATGGGAATGTTCTCTTAAGAGATTATTTTTTTGTTGAAAATGAATTTCTAATATTGGATGTGTATCCCGACAACTCAGAAAATATTAAGATTGATGGGAATAGACAATATGATCACAATGCATTTGTAGTAGAAAAGGATTCACCAATTAAGATATCAGGACCTCTGTTAGATTCTGATGGAATGTATGAATTTAATATGGATTTAAGAACTATCAATAATCCATTTGATTGGGTGTTTTCATTAGATGATTTTAGTATTGAAATACCATATAACAAAAATTAATTTAAATTTTAACTATTTCAATGTAAAAATCATGATAAACAGCAAATATTTGTTAGTTTTTTTAATAGTAAAGGAAATATACAAACATACAGAAATTGGTTTATGAAATCTAAAATATTTTTTAGTATAATATTGTTAGTAGGGATTTCAACAGGAATAGTATTTGGACAAGAATCTACAGATCAGGCAATATCCCCAATTATTGTACAAACAGATGATAAGAATTATGATGAAGGAGATACAATTGTAATTTCAGGGAAAGTGGTTATACCCATCAATGGAGTAAATGTAGTATTACAATTATTTACAGAAGGTAATATGATAGAGATTGCACAGATCACAGTAGCACAAGATGGCACATATTCACATACAGTACTTGCAGAAGGACCATTATGGAAAAAAGCAGGCTTGTATACAGTAAGAGCCTCATATGAAGTGGGCGGAGGGACTATTGCAGAAACAGAATTTAATTATTTACCAGAATCAGACATAGTTGAAACAAAAGAAAATTTTGATGTAAACGCAGGAAGTAAAGGAACATTTGATGTAGAATATGTAATTAAAGGAAGTATCGTTAAAGACATCATAATAAATCCAAGTAATTTTTCACTAGAAGTAGAAATAGAAACAAGTGATGATGGATCCATTACATTAGATTTACCTAGAGAATTCATAGGCGCTGAAAAACAAGATGGGAAAGACGATATTTTTATAATTTTAATAGATGGGATAGATGTAGCATACGAAGAATCAGTCGTACTATCAGAATCAAGAAAAATAACAATCAATTTTGAGGAAGGTGATTCAAAGATAGAAATTATTGGTACTTATGTCGTTCCAGAATTTGGAACAATGGTAATGATAGTTTTGATAGTAGGGATAATGACAATAATTATCAGTACCAGAAATAAATTTCAAATAAAAATTTAGTTTTCAAAAGTAAAAGAATATTTTTCTTTAAATGGAGAAACTGCTCGTAGTTCTTGAACTGTTTTTTTAAGAGTTTCAACAGTTTGTTCAATTTCTTTTTCATCATTAAAAATTCCAAGGGTTAATCGTAAAGATCCAGTAATTTGTTCAAGTGAAAACCCCATAGACTGTAAAACATGTGAAGCTTTTTGAGTATTAACAGAACAAGCAGAGCCAGTGGATGCTGCAATACCATATTCATCAAGTTTGATAATCAAATCCTCTCCATTTACACCAAGAAATGTGAAATGAACGTTATTGGGCAATCTTAATTGTGGATGACCATTCAAAGTTACTTTTGGAATAGTATAATAGATTTTTTCAATTAAAGAATTTTGTAGTTTTTCCATATGGACAAGATTTTCAGAGAGATTATTTTTTGCAATCTCACAAGATTTTCCAAAACCTACAATATTTGCAACATTTTCAGTTCCTGAACGTAATCCAGACTCCTGACCACCCCCCAGAATTAAAGGATCAATACCAATCCCATTTTTGATGTATAATGCGCCTATTCCTTTAGGACCGTAAAGTTTGTGAGAAGAAATAGAAAGTAAATCTACTCCTAATTCTTTGACATCTATTGGGATTTTACCTACTGCTTGAATTGCATCAGTATGAAAAATGGTATTATTATCATGACATAGTTTAACAATTTCAGAAATAGGTTGAATGGTACCAACTTCGTTATTTCCAAACATTATTGAAACGATACTAGTGTTCTCAGAAAGATGGTTTTTTAAATCAGAAATATCAATTAAACCAAATTTGTCTACTGAAACATAATGTACATCAAATCCATTTTGAGATAATTTTTTACATGGTTCTAAAATTGCATCATGTTCAATTTGAGATGTGATAATTTGACTAGATTGTTTTTTCATAACCACTCCATTTAGTGCAGTGTTGTTTGATTCAGTACCACCAGAAGTAATTAAAATTTCAGAGGGATCAGCATTAATTAATGACGCAATTTGTTTTCTTGCTTTTTCAATTGCCTTATGAGCCAATCTACCATAACGATGGATAGATGAAGGGTTACCAAATTGTTCTTTAAGATACGGTAGCATTGATTCTAAAACATCGTCATGAATTTTAGTTGATGCAGCATTATCTAAATATATCAATCTGCAATCACATTAATTTTTCCTGGTTTATATCCTTCCGGATCAATTTGAACTGAAGAGAATCCTATCATTTGTAATTTCTCATCAAGTTGTTTTAAAATATCATCGTTAAACACAGATATCATTTCTTTTTCAACTTCAATTTTTGCAATGCCATTAAAATCACGTACACGTACTTGTTTTGTTTTTGTAAGTTGTTTGACAAGTATTTCACCATATTCAATTCTAGCTAATCTTTCAGCAGTGACTCTTTGTCCCCATGGAATTCTTGATGCCAAACAAGAATTAGACGGTTTGTCAAATACGGACAATCCCACAGATTTTGCAATGTCGCGAATTTGGGATTTTGAAAATTTAGTTTCAACAAGAGGGCTTCTAATCCCATTTTGTTTTAATGCCTTAATTCCAGGCCTAAAATCACCCAAATCATCAAGATTTGTGCCATCAACAATTATTGAAACATCATGTTTTTTGGCTAATTCAAGCAAGTGGTCTCCCAACTCCAATCTACAATGAAAACAACGAGTAGAATCATTTTTTGTGAATTCAGGATTATCAAGTTCATCATAATCCAAGAAAAGTTGTTCAATACCAATTTCTGAGCAAATATGTTTTGCAGTTTCTAGTTCCTCTTTAGACAAAGTCTTGTAATCAGCAGTGACTGCAATTGCAGAGTCACCTAATTGTTGAAATGCAGCATATGCAACTAGTGCGCTATCAACACCTCCAGATAATGCTATGAACACTTTATTTTTATCACCAAACCAATTTTTTAACTCATCAAGTTTATTCATCATATATTTTCCAATTTTTTGATTTCTTTCCGTAAAATAGAATTAGTTTCTTTTATTGATTTATCAATTGAATTAGATATTGTTTTCAAATCATCAAATTCAATTTTAAAATCAGTTTTACCTTTAAATGAAGATTTTTTGTAATGGATTTTAAAAGATTGATTATTAAAAACTAGTGTAGTCTCATGATCTGAACGTGGAACAATAAAACGATTTGATTCAGAAATTCTCACCCCCAAAGTTCCAGTTTCAAGAACCAAAATATCAACTATTTCATCTACTTTAATATCATCACAAATCACAGATACTAAATTTGTTGGTCTTCCTTTTTTTGTTATACCATGATAGATTGAAACGTCTTTAGCACCTTTTAACATGATTTTTTCAATTAGATTACCTAATATTTCTCCAGAAACATCATCAACATTTGTTTCAAGTATTTTTACAGAGTCAACATTAAAGGAATCATCACGACCTTTTACAATTTTTAAGACGTTTGAAAAAGACTCAAAATCTTTTTGGCCTGCACCATAACCGATAGATTCAATTTTCATTGAAGGGTAAAATTCAGCAGGAATATTTGTTAAATTAACCAAAATACAGGCACCAGTAGGGGTAGTTAATTCAGCATCAGAATCATTTCCTTTAATCACCAAGTTTGAATTTTTAAAAATTTCAAGAATTGCACTTGCAGGGTTAGACATGGCCCCATGAGAAAATGTAACAGAGCCGCTGCCAACTGAAACAGGTAAACATAAGATTTTCTCATCATAGAATCCCAAATCATCTAATGCGATTGCCACTCCAACAATATCTATCAAAGTATCAATACTTGAGGCTTCATGAAAATGAACAGAGTCTTCTGGAATTCCATGAATTTTTGATTCAGCAAATATAAGAGAATCAATACATGACTCTGAGAATTTTTTTGCTTTTTCTGAAAGTCCAAGTAAATTCACAGATTCAATAATTGCTTTTTTTATTTCTGACCCCGTTCTTTCATGAATATTTTCATCTATTTCTAAAATTAATTGTGTAGAATCTACTCCGTGTTTTTGGATATTTTGAAAATCAATTTTCTTAATAGTTGAATTTGGAAGAAATTTTTCAGATTTTTTAATACCATCAATAATTTTATTTTTTGATGCACCTAAATCCACTAAAGAACAAAGAAGCATATCTCCAGAAATTCCAGCAATCTGTGGATCTATTACAACAACCATAATTGAAAATTGTCAAAAATACTTATAAATTCGACTAAAAATTAATGAATTTCATTAGATTTAATTATTGAAAATTTAGAGTATGATTTATGATTACAATTATTGGTTCAGGGAAAGTTGGTGGAGATGCAGCATTATTCTCGGCATTAAAGCGATTAGATGATCAAATTTTGTTACTAGATGTTGCAGAAGGGCTACCTCAAGGCGAGGCAATGGACATCAATCACATGTTATCTGAACAAGGAATAGATGTAGAAGTAAAGGGTTCTAATAATTTTGAAGACATGAGAGGTTCCAATATAGTAGTAGTAGTGGCAGGTTCTGGAAGAAAGCCAGGAATGACAAGAATGGATCTTTTGAAGATTAATGCAACAATTGTAAAAAGTGTAGTTGAAAATGTCAAAAAATATGCAGATGACTCTATGATAATTCCAGTTACAAATCCACTTGATCCAATGGCATACATTACTCACAAGGTATCTGGATTTGATAGAAGTAGAGTGTTTGGTATGGGAGGAATGCTTGACTTATCACGATTTAGACAATTTATTCATGAAGCAACAGGTCATTCAAGAGACTCCATCAGAGCTCTTGTAATTGGGGAGCATGGTGAAAATATGTTGCCCTTACCAAGATTTTCATCAGTTTCAGGAATTCCATTATCCACAATGCTTCCAAAAGAAAAGTTAGATGAGTTAATCATCAACACAAAACAAGTTGCAGCCAAAGTCATTGAACTAAAAGGTGCAACAGTACATGCGCCAGGAAATGCAATTTCAGCAATCATTGAAGCAGTTGTAAGAGATAGAAAGCAAGTCATTCCAGTTGCAACGTATCTTGATGGTGAATATGGACATTCAGATGTTACAATTGGAGTTCCAGCAGTTATCGGGAAGAAGGGAGTAGAGGAAATTATCGAATTAGATCTAAATGATGAAGAAAGGCAGGTATTTGATAAAGCAGTTAACAGCGTAAAAAGTGCAATTTCAGGAATTGAAATCTAAGCATTTTTTTATCTAAACAAAGAAAAAATACTATTGGAAATTCAGGAAATTTTAGAATCATTAGAGAAAGGAAAAATTTCAATAAAAAGTGCAAAAAAGCTTTTGTCCCTTTATTCAATTGAAGAGATCGAAGGAATTGCCAAAATTGATATCAATAGAAGGAAAAGGAAAGGGATTCCAGAAGTGATTTTTGCAGAAACAAAAGAATTAGAGGAAATTAAAAAAATCACAAAAAAAACATTAGAGAAAACAAATTCAATCATCATATCAAGGATTAAAAAAGAGGATTATTCAAAAATCACAACATTTGCAAAAAAGTTAAAAGTTAAAATAAAAACTGGAAAAAATTCATCATCAATATTATTATTTAAAAAACCGATAAAATTTCAAGGGGGCAAAGTTGGGATTATTACAGCTGGTACATCAGACATAGGTGTAGCAGAAGAATCCAGATTGATGTGTGAGGCAATGAACTGTAAATGCATTACAAGCTATGATGTAGGAGTTGCAGGAATTCAAAGAATATTTCCAGTTTTAAAAAAAATGATCAAAGAAGATGTGGATTGTATAATAGTTGCCGCAGGCATGGAAGGTGCTTTGGCAACACTTGTTTCAGCCATGATAGATATTCCAATAATAGGAATTCCAGTATCAGTAGGATATGGATATGGTGGAAAAGGGATTACTGCACTTGCATCAATGCTTCAAAGTTGTTCACTAGGATTATCAGTAGTTAACATAGATAATGGGATTGCAGCAGGAGGAATTGCTGCAAATATTGCAAATAGAGCAATTAGGAAAAAATAGTTCAAAGGAAGAATTAGGCATTACACTCGTAAATCATATATAATATAGCAAAACGAAACTGTGTGATTGTCGGGTAAACGTGTTGTACTTACTGCTGATCGTAGTTTGATGACAAATTATAGAGGAAATTTTTTGTATGGTTTTATTGCATGTGGACCGTACGAGGTTTTACCTGAATGGGTTTTTGATAAAGTGTTTTGTCCCTCAGTAGAAACAGATCCAATTACAGGTGAGGCAAAGGTTGCTCAAATAGGATTAAGAAGAATTGAAAGTTCTTTGATTCAAGGAGGTTACAAACGTGAAGAAGTATTCATAGGTCACCCTGATATGTTACACAAATCAATTGGACCGGACACCAAAGTAGTTGGAATTAATGTGATGGATCCTCTTGGAATGGCACCAGTTACCACAACAATGTCTCCAGAAAAATTATCATATGTTGCAATGAAATTTAAAAAAATGTGTGCCAGCATAATTCAACTCAAAAAGAAATATGATTTCAAAGTTGTAGTTGGAGGAAATGGAGCATGGGAATTAGCAAAATCAGATAGAATGAAGATTCATGGAATAGACACAGTTGTTGTAGGAGAAGCTGATGAATTAGCAGTTGATCTATTCCAAGATTTAGAAAAAAATGATGCACCAGAATTAATGCATTGTTTTGTAAGAAATCTTGAAAATATTCCAATTATTGAAGGCCCTACAATTAATTCCTTGATTGAGGCAATGAGAGGCTGTGGCAGGGGTTGTGATTTCTGTGACGTCAACAAAAGATCAAAGAAAGATCTCCCCATAGAAAGATTGCAGCATGAGGCAAAGATCAATCTAGATTATGGGTTTGATTCAATTTGGTTACATTCAGATGAAATGTTACTTTATGGATGTGATAATAGAGATTTCATTCCCAACAGAGATGTAATTACAGATTTATGGAAATCATTAAAGGGACTTGGTGCAAACTTTATTGGAACAACACATATGACATTCTCTGCAGTTGCTGCAGATCCAACATTAATGGAACAAATTTCACATATCAATGGACAAGACAAGTCAGGAAGATGGCTTGCAACCAATCTAGGAATTGAGACAGTTTCACCAGACATGGTTAAGAAACACTTAGGTGTGAAAACAAAACCATTCTCAACTGAAGAGTGGGGTAGTGTAGTAAGAGAAGGTGCAAAAATTCTAAATGACAATCATTGGTTCCCAGCTGCCACAATTATAATTGGATGGCCAGATGAAACTCCAGATGATGTTCAATTTACCATTGATATGATGAGTGACTTTAGAGAAATGAACTTTAGAGGATTAGTAGCACCGTTACTTTATCAAGATTTTAGTGAAAAGAATTCAATGCATTTTGGAAATTTGAATGAAGCACAATTTACACTGTTTTGGAAATGTTGGGAAAATAACCTTCGTGTCA
>Ga0233435_1002611_pt1 | contig 14851 bp, 11 predicted proteins | sample SI_122_August201_3_FD_182735 | JGI IMG/M metagenome (GOLD analysis project Ga0233435, IMG submission 182735) | Seawater microbial communities from Saanich Inlet, British Columbia, Canada - SI_122_August2016_135_MG | ecosystem: Environmental > Aquatic > Marine > Inlet | place: Canada: British... | reverse complement strand
GCCGATTGCAGACAGAAAGAGACAAGGCTCGATTGCTTGATGGCCTGGAGTCCTCGGCTGGCGAAAACGGCCAGAACTTTGACCGCGCGATGGTGGATAAAGCGCTGTCCAATTTACAGCCACGCGTTTTTTTGATGAATAATGTGCATGATAGTAAGCCTGAAATATTTAAGACCCGGTGGACTCTCTCCTATTTGAGAGGACCTCTTACGCGCAGGGAGATCAAGAGTTTGTGCTCTTTTGATAATAAGAGTGAAGCTCCTGCTAGCGACCTCGTCCAAACGCCTCGTGTGATTGCTGGCCCACAAGCGGATCGTCGCCCAATCATCAGCCAGGACATACCAGTTGCTTATATCCCGCCTGAGGTGGCGCGTTTTAGCGATCAGCTCAAGAGGATCTATGTACCTTGCCTGCTTGCCTCAGCCAAGGTGAGATTTGTAGATGCAAAACTCGGACTGGATGTATTTCAGGATCGTTGCCTGATAGTACCTGTGGATCAAAATGCAGAGCGTTCGGCCGTAATTGATTTTGGCAAGGGCAAGTCCATCAGGCCCAAGGCAGTCGTCGAAGACGGGCTGGCTGGGATGGTGGATCCTCTTGCCGGATTTACCTTCCAAGAACCAAGGGCCATGCTGCTGCAAGCTGACAATTTTAAGGGTTACAAGAGTGCCTTTATCGATTATCTGGTCGAGCATTTTACCTATCCCCTCATGCAGTGCAAACTTTTAAAAGAAAAGAGTAAAGCCAACGAGAGTGAAAAGGACTTTCGCATTCGTCTCACTCGCCTTTCGCAAGAGCTTAAGGCTGAAGCTATGGCCAGGCTCAAGGATAAGTACGAACCGAGATTGCGTAGTTTGCAAGAAAAATTGGAAGCAGCACATTACAAAGCCGATGAACATGCTCGTGAAGCCGAGAGACAAAAAATCAACTCGGCGGTTAATGTCGGTGCCACTGTTCTTGGTGCAGTGTTTGGTCGTAAGGTGCTCAGCACGCGCAATATGGATCGAGCAGCTCGAGCCTATAACGACATGGCAAGGATCGAGAGAAAAGAAGCCCAAGCGCAGGCTTCACGTGATTCAGTCGAGGCCTTAGAGGAAAGGCTGATGGCTATGTCGGCACAATTTGATCAGGAAGCAGCAGCAGTAATTAAGGACTACGATATCACCGAAGACTCACTGGATGTGGTGCGTGTGCGAGCAAAGAAGGCAAATGTAAAAGTTGATTTTATCGGTATTGGGTGGGTGCCGGCTTGAGCCTAATTGCGAAAGGCTAGTGCCTTGAGAGTGGGTAAGCGCTTTCCGTCTTCCCATTGAAGTTTTTCCAGAACACGAGTAAAGCCCTCTCCTGTCCAGGACCATTGATGTAATATGATCATGGCTTGCTCCATTGACATAAAGTTTTCTCGGTAGAGCAGATGGCAGCGTTTGGCCGCGTCCAGAGCTTGTTTGTTGATGATGCCGAGCTTGATGAGACGCTCTTCGAGTGAGGTCTGTTGGTCTAGTTTGTGATAGGGCAACTGGCCCAGGCGTTTGAGATCAAATGCCGTTACCAGGCCCGACAGACGCAGGAGATAATATAAGGATAGAGGCTGATTGTCCATGTCGGCCATCTGCTCGCCTTGCGATTGTGCAAGCTTTTTTTGCTGATCCATGGCTTGCTTTAGAGTAATTGAGCGTTCAAATACCAGTCTCAGGATCCTAGCAGCATAAATTGGCGACATCTCATAGTTGGCTATTGCCGACAAAAGATTGATTGCTGCTCCGATCAGCTGGGTGCCAAACATCTTTGACTCTACGATATTGGTTTGTTGCGATTGCAGTCTCAAAATATCCTGATCGGTGATCAATCCCGCGAGCATAAGGAGTTCTTCGAGTCTGATAAATGGCTTAGCCGGTCTGATGCTACCTGTAGAGCCGATAAGATCCAGCAATGGTATAGCCGAATTGAGCGAAACTATGGCTTGCTCCCGATTGATGAGACCCTGTCTCAATAGATTTTGCGCTTTGTCCGCAGCCGCTAAAAGTTGAGGCGAGGCCAGGCCTTGTAGATTGATGACCCTGGCAACTGGCATGCCCAGATGTTTTGCAAGCCCCATAGCGTCTTCGACATTTTTATGTGTCAGTATGCCTGCATCTATCAAGATTTCTTCTAATGAATAGTCATTTCTTTCTACATCCCCCTCCCAGCCCAGGTCTTGCAAGGTTTGGGCAAGCAGGCTGCCTTGCTCGTGGCAGATCTTAAGTGCTCGTTGTGCAAGCTCTGGTTTGAGGAGGTTTTGACGGATCAGGTTTTGTGCCAAGAGAGTAGCAAGCAAAGTCCGATGCCTGATTAGCCCAAGCATCGTAAAAACTCGTCCGAGTGGCAGGTTGTTTTTGTGAGCCAGATAGACTGCTCTAGTGAGCTCTTGGATCGAGATCACACCTGCCTGCCTCAGCAAAATACCGATTGTGGCTTTGTCTTCTGAGTTTTCTTGCATTGTTTGATTTTCCGGTACCCATCTATAGATTTGCCCCCGCCCTGGATCGAGCTGCGCGGGACTGCCTATATATGCGTATTGGTTAGGAGATATCTGTGCTCAATCGAGCAAACAGATCCCTCATTTTGTTTATGACATCGGTCATGGCAATAGGATCGGGACCAGGAACGAGCGGATATTGCATGATGCCTCGGGCAATATATTTTTCGGCAAAATCAATCGAGCGCGGGATTAGATGCATATGAAAGTGAGGCTGTGCCTCGGCTAGAGTAAATGAATAAATACGAAATGGTTCTGGCTTGATGATACGTCGGATGGCCAGAGTAGAGGCCTGGACTACTTGTCCTAGCATGCGACTTTCTTGCTGTTCAAACGACGAGGCGTCTAGAATGTGCCGGCGGGACTCGATCAGTAGATAGCCGAGGATGTCTGTCTCGAGGCTGTGTCTGACGATAAAATGATCGTTTGCATAAATCAAAGTGTCTGGTATACCTGGCTCTGATGCAAAGTCGCGGCGGTGGCAGATTGCACATTGGTTTTTTTGTTTTGATTGGTCGTGCATGACAGATTTGACTCTAAAAATGGTGGCTCTTTGTAATCGGAACATTATCAGAGACTGCGTGGTCTTAGACCATACCCGATCGATGTCAATCGAGATTTTATTGCAATATTTTGGAAAAATTTTCTGTCAAGAAGAAGAAAATGGTCTCGTACGTGGAAAATGGCCTTTAGGACTTTTCGTTAAAGGATACTTCGATGATAAAAATGACGGAAGACATTCCGGCCTCAAGAAGGCAGCATAAAGCAGCCAGAGCAGTCAGTCTCGGACTTTCTCTCCTGGTTTGCCTCGGCGGTACGACCGCATTTGCTCCTGCTTTTGCCGTTGATTCGGCCGATGATGTGGGGCTTTTTGGTTCGATCACAGTGACCCGTCATGCCAAGGCAGCTATTGCTGCCGTCCAGTCCGGCGCTTGGGATCAAGCCTTTAATAACTATCGTGCAGCTGTCGGTCTCAGCCCCAAGACTCCTGATTTTTATTATGGTCTCTACAATTCGGCTGTGCATCTCGGTCAATGGGATCAGGCCAAACTTGCTCTCAATAGCCTCTTTGATATCGAGCCGGCCGCCAAGGGCAAGCTCAACGCTGAGATGGGGCTTGTGCTCACCAAGGCCGGACGTTACGAGGAGGCCATCCCCTACCTCAAAAAAGCCTTGCCGACAGCCAGCGAAGACGCCAATTTTATGAGCGAAAAGCTTGCACTCTTGCGAGAAAAGAGCCTCGCCGAGCCGGTGAAGGTGGCAGCCGATCCCAATGCCAAGCCTTATGTAGAGCCACCTGCCTTTACGCCGCCGCCCGCTCGTGAATTGGTACATGCGGATGACGTGCGCATCGACAAATCCAAGTTTGCACTATCCTTCGAAAATGCTTTCTATTATTCAGAGTTTATTGGTATCTGTACCTATGAAGGCATGGATAAGCAAACCGACATCACATTCTTTCGCCCACCAATCACTCGGTTTCATATCGAAAAAGTATTGAAGGGCCCGCCCCTCAACAAAAATCTTCCGCTCAGATTTGAGTTTCATGACAAGATCTCAGATTCTGGCGAGGCTCCAAAAGACTGGAAATTTGGTCCGGACAAGCTACCTAAAAAGGACAGTCGCTGGTTGATCTTTATTCAAAACGCTGTGCCCAGGGCTGGTGCCTTTGATACTTATCACGGTAGTTATGGCCGCCAAGAAGCTACAGAAGAAAACCTCAACAAGATCTATCAAATCATCGAACTGCACCGCGGTCAGCAATAAGGAGACTATAGTGAATAAAACAGTTTTGCTGTCCGGCTTAGCATTTGCGGCCCTGGTATCCGGATCGCTCTCGATGCCAGAGGCGCGTGCCGACGCCTTGATGGGTGATACACCAGCCAGTCGCAAGGAGATGATCCACACCTGCCTTTTGGAGTGCTATAGCAATCTCAGACGCCCCGAAGCTGAAAGCGAATATGCTATCGTCTTGCAGCTCAAGCCTCAAGATCCAGTCTTGCATTACAATTATGGCGTGTTTTTGCAAAAGGCCAATAAGATCGGTCCGGCTATTACCCAGTACAGGCTTGCCACTAAATACGATCCTGGCAATGTGGATTTTCACGGCGTGCTAGGACAGATGCTCATGTACAACAAAGACTTTAACGGTGCGTACAATGAGCTGGGGCGCGCTATACAGATGCCTGGCGGAGATAAGTACAAGGCTCAATACGAAAATGCTGTGCGTTACAAGCAGCAAGCAGATGCCAATCGTGCAGCCGCTGCTACCAAAAAGTCTGCTGCTCCTGCCAAGGCCAGGCCTGCTGACGATGATGACGACTAAAGCAATCTGGTAGCAAATAAAAAGGCCGGTATCTTATTTGATACCGGCCTTTTTTAGTCGTCAATGACCACTTGCCGTCGACCTCGTTCTTTTGCCAGATAGAGCCTGCGATCTGCGACTTTGACCAATTCAAAGACCGACTCCCCATCCTGTGGATATTCGGCAATGCCACCAGAAAACGAATTGTAAAAGACTTCTCCCTTATCGCCTGAATAGCCGACTTTGGTAAACTCGTCCAGTACTCTTTGCACAGCCAGGTGCATCGTGGTCTTTGTCTCGCGCTTGAAGGCCAGGATAAATTCTTCGCCTCCCCAACGGCCACGGAGATCATCTACACGAAAACGCCTGGACAGGAGCTGGCCCAGGCCTGCAAGGACCTTGTCTCCAGCCAGGTGTCCATAAGTATCGTTGACCTTTTTAAAATGATCCACGTCCAGCAAGCAGATAGTAAATGTCGTTTTGAGTCTTTGCGACTCGGCCAAAATAGCTGTTAATTGCTCAGAAAAGGCCCGCCGCAACAAGAGACCTGTGGTAGTGTCTTTGTCCGATCTGTCCTTGAGCATACGAGCTCTGTCCAGACGTACTTTTACTCTAGTCAGCAATTCTTCGTTTACGACTGGTTTAGGCAGATAGTCATCTCCTCCGGATCTAAATGCCTCCAGTCTTGCCTCTACTCCAGTCTGACCCGTTAAAAATACTATGGGCAAATCCTGCCAGCGTGGTATCTGCCGGATCATACGACAGACTTCGAATCCTGATATGCCAGGCATCATCACATCAAGGAGCAAGAGTTCGGGTGGGTATTCTTGCATCGTATCCAGGATCTTGGACGGATCGTGCACCATGCGCACTATCATGCCTTCGTTGCGCAAGACTAGAGCAATGGTATTGCTAAAAAACTCGTCGTCGTCGCAGATGAGGATGCGTGGCCTACCGCCCTGCCGAATTGCTACCAGGTGCTGCACGGCCTTCTCGAGTGCTTCGGACTCAAGTGGCTTGTCCAAATAGAGAGAGGCGCCGGCATGCGCTGCTTCAACTCTGTCCTTAACGAGAGCCTGCCCCGATATAAAAGCAAGAGGTAGATTTTCGAAGCCGGGCAATTCTCTGAGGTCTCTAGCCAATCTAAACGATTGTTCGGGATTGTCTGGGGCGAGGTTGATCAAGGCTGCATCAAGTGCATAGACTACGGCTTTTTGTAGCGCATCTGTATGCGATACTGCCCCGATGATATCGACGAGCCTTTGCTTGCCTAGATCGGAGACGATCTGCAAAAATTCTTTGTCTTGATCTACGACAAGAATGCGGGTCATGGCTGGATTGCTGGGTGCCTGGGCTTCTTTAGCCGAACTCAGGTCCGTGGCGGACACAGCTTGATTGATTTCCTGGCATTCTTGTTCGCCTGCGTGCTGGGCTTCGACAAGCTTATTGTCCACCTGAGCCCATGCTATCAATTGTTCTTCGCGTGATTTTTCGTGGATAGTTGCTGCTATTTCTTCGATTAGATGCATGCAGTCGCTTACCTGCCTGAAGCCCAGCGATCCACCTGTACCTTTTATCTTATGTGCCAATCCCCTAACTTCTTCGGCAAGCTCTGCCTTGTTCGGCTCGGCTTTGGCTTTTTCGATTGCCTGGGACAATTCGCTTATGCGTGTCGGCAATACCCTGGCATACTTGGTCACCAGAGCAAGAAACATAGTCTCAAAGTCTTTCATCTTTTGGCGGGCTGCTTCGGTCTGCTCGCCTTCAAACTCGCGGTCCACCTGCGCCCCAAAGATATAAGGGATCAAGGGCTTATGCACCATGAGCGATACCGGCAGCTCACCCACCCTCGGTTTTATCGAGTCCAAGTGATGCTGGTCTTTTGCCACCAATATGATCTTGGTATCGGTATTGCGATCTGCTTGCTGCTTGAGCGCATTGAGGATCTCGAGCTCACTAGAGCCAGCCAGAGGAGCGGCCAATATGATCAGATCGAGGTCGCCAGATGGCAAAAGCGAGTCTTTGGCCGTCGCCGGATTTGCCTGTCTTACGTTGTGTCCACGTCCTTCTAGGATCGAAGATATCAGTTTTGAGAATTGGATATCTTCATCCAAAAGGAGGATATTTTTGCCCATTAAAGTGGAAGGTCCGTGCGCAGTTTGCGGGGATTGGGCCAGCCCATTTCATCGAGTGCGTCGTCAAAAGTGACTCGCATGCGTTCGCAGTAGTTGAGGGCCATTATCACTTGATCAATACGCATCAAGCCTTCGCGAATTAGTGGGAGACTGAGCAAAGCCGCATCGACAGTTTTACGATTGCATTTGCCTGCTGCCTCGAGGATCTGTATGAGATCGCCACCGTGCTTTTTGCGTACATTGTTGGCTGTAGTGATATCGGACTCAGTAAGGAGCTGTGCTTTTTGCAAGAGGTCAAAGGCCCCTTTGAGATCTCGTCCTCCTTGAGTTTGCGACTGTGTCTGAGCCCTGGCCGGTTGAGGAGCCGGAGCCGGAGTGGCATCGGGTTTCTTGCCTGCCGTAACCATTTCTAGATCACCCTTGGTCAGATATTGGTCGATCGAACCGCCCATGGCATGCAGTCTCTTGAGCACCTCAGGCGCTTTTTCGGGAGACATTTTTTCATCGCGGACGAGCTCTTGCAGCTTGAGAGCAGCCTCTAGAGTCGGCTCCGATATCAGACCAGCTTCTACAAGCATGCTGCCGATCAGTACATTAGCGCGCTTGTCTATGAGTTGATAATCGAGCTTGATCGGTTCGTTATAGGTCTGTGCTGGAGCTTGTGGTTGATTAAAATAAGGTGTCTGCTGCTGTGGTGCCTGATTGGGGTAGGGATATGACGGCATCGGCGCAGGTTGAGTCGGCATCGCAAAGTTTTGCATGGGCTGAGGCGGCATGCCTTGCTGTGGAAACGGCATCGGAGCAGGAGGCTGCATCGGCGCCTGTGCTGGAATATTGTGAAAAGTGCCGCCCGAAGTGAATTGGGGAGTCATGCCTCCACCAAAGTTGGGCATCTGGTTGGGCATCTGCTGCGGCATGCCAGTAGGCATTTGAGGTGGCAAAGGAGATTGCGGCATTGGTGCGGGTAAAGGGGATTGCGGCATCGCTGCAGGCATACCTGGCATAGCGCTCATGCCAGCCATACCGTTCATGCTGTTCATGCCGGCCATGCCGCCCATAAAGTTGCCGCCCATAGGCATGGCATTATTGCCGCCGCCCATATCGAGTCCGGTAAACTCGGGCTCTTCGTCGCCAATACTTGCCCCTGGACGTAACTCATCCGGTATGGCCATGCCAGAAGTGCCTGCCGACATGGAGAGTATGTCGTACATAAACTCCAGATCCTGAGCGGCAAAGGGCTGAGTCCATACTACCTTGCTCGAGCCGTCGTTTTCTTCGTATAGGGTCCACACCGGGTCCTTCATCGAATCATCCCATTGGCAGGTGAGTATGAAGGGTTTGTTGTCGTTGGAAGTCCAGGGCATCTCGATTAGAACGCCACGTCTCAACTGAGCCTCATCGAGTATCGATCTGACCTTGGTCAGAGTCGGGCAGCCCATCTCATTGGGCATGCGGACTCGTCTATTGTTTAGACCATTGGGATCTTCGTTAGGTTTACGTGACGTTAACTTGTTCATAGGCTCCCCAGCTAACTGATCTTGTGGCAATCAAAACAAATCGCCTCTATTTCTTATTCCCCGGCAAATTCCAAAATTAATCCGATTTATCTATCTTGAAATTTGACTTTAGATTTTGCCAGCAATCCAGATAATCAGTCTGTCGATGAACGCTATCCATGGCCTTTTGCGTAGGTGCATAGATGAGTGAGCTCTCAAACATAAAGGCCAGGGTCTCTTTTATTTGCGTAGGAGCTAGATTGGCTTGGCTAGCCTTTTGAAAGGTCTCGGCGTCTGGACCGTGAGCACTCATGGCATTGTGCAGCGAACCGCCTCCAGGTACAAAGCCTTGTTGCTTGGCGTCGTACACGCCATGGATAAGGCCCATATATTCGCTCATCACGTTGCGATGGTAGTAAGGAGGTCGGAATGTATCTTCGGCCACCATCCATCTGGGTGGAAAGATGACAAAGTCGACGTTAGCTATGCCTTCGACTTCGGAAGGAGAAGTAAGTACGGTAAAGATCGAAGGGTCTGGATGGTCAAAACTCACAGTGTTGATGGTGTTAAAAAGCGATAGGTCATATTTGTATGGCAGATAATTGCCGTGCCAGGCCACGACATCCAGTGGACTGTGGTCCATCCAAGCAGTCCAGAGATTGCCTGCAAATTTGTTGATCAGCTGACAGTCGCGTTTTTTTTGTCTTTCTGCCGAGTCCTGGTGCTCTATAGAGGCAGTGGGACTGAGGAAATGGCGGGGATTAGCAAGCCCATTGGCGCCTATTGCACCAAGTGGCGGCAGGATAAAGGGAGCTCCATAGTTTTCGAGGATATATCCACGCGAAACCGTTTTGTCTTGCTCTACGTGCAGATCATTTACCTTGTATCTGATCCCACGTGGTATTACCGCTATTTCACCAGGAGCAACGGTCATGCCACCAAACTCGGTGGCAATGTCTAGTGTGCCCAATTGAGGGACCAGTAAAAAATCACCATCGGAACAGACAAAATATTTGTCCTGCATGGGCGTATCAAAGCAATAGATGTGCACGGCGGAGCCGCGATAACTAGCGCTGTCACCATTGCCACAGATTGTAAATAGGCCGTCGATAAAGTCTATATGTGCCTTGTCGAGTTGCTCTCGTAGTGTCTCGATATCGAAGGGATCAAAACGCAGTTGCTCTGGTGTCGGTGGCAATTGGTCAAAAGGACGGGACCGCAGGAGGCCGTTGTCTACAGGTTTGAACGCACCATGCGTAACAGAAGGCTGTATGCGATAAAGCCAGCTCTTGAGGTTTTGATGACGCGGCATCAAAAAACTCGTGCCGTTCAGTTGCTCTGCGTACAAGCCGTAAGGGCATCTCTGCGGCGAATTTTGCCTTTCCGGAAGTGCCCCCTCAATGGCTTCGCTCTGCATTACATTGCCGAAACCGGCCTGGTAGCTGTATTTCTGTTGTTTGTCTTGTTTTTGCATATCTATTGTTTCATAAAGATGGCGCGGGCATGAGCGTCCATCTTTTCGGCTTCTTTGGGACGGTCGCTAGCTCGCAAGAGTTTGGCATAGTTTTCGTAGATTGAGACCAGATCTTGATGAAAAGCTCCAACGGCATTTTGCTTTACTTGCAGAGCTCTTTTGTAGAGAGTCTCGGCCTCTGCAAATTTGGATTGCTGGCGCAGGCAATTTGCCAGGTTGTTGAGAGACATGGGCAGGCGAGGATCCTTGGCGTCAAAAGTCTCTGCTTCCTGGACAGCATTGCGAAATTGCACTTCGGCTTCTTGCGGTTTACCCTGCATCATGGCATTTTGCGCCATCAGGTTATAGCGTTCCCACATGGTCTGGGCCTCTTGCTAAGTAATTGTGTCGGCTAGGGCCGATTGCATTGCATTCGACTCGACATAAGTTTAGATTATATCTTTCGGTTTTTCAGCGAGGAGTCTATTGCTGGTCATGGCAAATGCAAGACAGCGGATGATTTTGGGTGCCGGTCTCATATTGATTGTCGGGATGGGTATCTGTCCCCCCTGGAAAGAGTTTGGCCCACGCGAGCAGCCCCTCCCTTTCGCTACTATTTTTGCTCCGCCGACTCTCAAGGATGCCAGTCCTACGGCGACGAGAGTGGATATCGACTTTTCGCGACTAGGTCTGGAGCTCGGTCTGGCAATATTTACTACAGTCGCCCTTTTAACCTTGACTCGCAGCCAAAACACAGATCAACCTGGTTTTATGGACAAATTGCGTGCAGATCTTGCTAGAGCGCAGGTGCAGGCGCAATCGCAAGTACAGGCCATGCAGGCTCAAAGTGCGGCTCAGTCTCAAGCACAGTCCGCGCCGCCTAAAAGCGCCAACTACAATCATATCGACCTGCCCAACAACTACTATTTGGGCGAGCTCTACCAAGAAAGCAAAGAAGACCCCGAATACTGGGAAGAATATCAAGCTTGCAAAGGGCCCATGGATCTGCCAAAAGGCAAAAAATTGCAACTAGAATTAGCCAAGGACATGCGCGTAGACTTCCAATTTTTCAATTGTTTTCCTGCTGATAGTCTCTACTCCATTGATGCTAGCGAATGCCGACTAACTGATGAGGACGTCTCCAGATTGACTTGTTTGAGCGGTCTGTCCGAATTAGATCTATCCGCTACAGCAATCGGATCCAAGGCAGTGGCCTCGCTCAAGTCTATGCCAAAGTTGCAAAAGATCTGGTTGGACAAAACCAATATCGATGATGCGGCTATACCTGTCTTGATCGGCATGCCCTCGCTAAAGCAAGTCTCCCTGGTGGGAACGCAGATCAATGAACTGACTCTGGAAAGTCTCAAAAAAGACAGGCCGGACCTGGTCGTCGAGGTTTGATCATTTGTAGTTTTGATTCTGGCTATGCACCAACTCGCGAGCCCTTTCGGCGGCCTTGACGACTGCCTTGATCAAGGTCACTCTGAGCTTGCCTTCTTCGAGTTCCATTAGACCGTCGATTGTGCAGCCTGCTGGTGTGGTTACCGTATCCTTGAGCATCGCAGGGTGAGACTTGGAATCAAGGACCATGGTCGATGCGCCTAGCATTGTCTGTGCCGCGAGCAGGGTTGAGGTTTCTCTCGGTATGCCCAGTTTTACTCCAGCTTCGGCTAGCGACTCGATTACCACATACAAATAGGCCGGCCCCGAAGCTGAAAGAGCTGTGACCGCGTCCATCAAATGTTCTTCGACAAAGACTGTCTGGCCGACGCATTTAAAGATGGCCTCGCAAGTGGACAAATGATCTTGCTTTGCGTGCTTGCCACCGCACAAGCCTGTCATGCCCACGTTGATGACAGAAGGAGTGTTTGGCATTGCTCGGACCACCGGGTTGTCAGCGGTCAGCCTCTGCTCGACAAAGGCCGTGGTCACGGAGGCTGCTACTGAAACGAGCATCTGCTCAGGTTGCAAGACTTCAGAAATCTCTCTGAGGACCTTGTCCATGTTTTGAGGTTTCACCGCCAGGATGATGATGTCCTTACCTGCGACACAGGCCTTGTTGTCTCGCCCTACTTTGATCTTGAGCCTTTGGGACAGTCGTTCGATACTGCCATCCCTGGCTACAGTACCCTGGATCTGCTCGGGCTTTAGAGCCTTGTCTTTGAGTAGCCCTGATATCAGTGCCTCTCCTAGTTTGCCTACCCCCAGTACTGCGATCGATTTGCCTTCGAGCATCTCACCCTCCTTTTGGTCTATCAATCATATTGAGTTAAAGTTATGGGGGCAAGAAGATATGAAAGAAAAGCAAAAGTGAAATCAGGAGCAAAGCTCTTAGCAAATCATGGATTGGGACTCGCGCTCATGGCAGTATTGTGTGCGCTAGCCTATGGGATCAGTCTGGGCTCAGGCTTCGTCGCTGATGACGCCTGGCAGGTGCAATTTGCACATCGAGTCTTGCATGGCGAAAGCGATCTTTTGTGGGCCAATTTTGCTCGCAGCTATCTCAGTATCCCCAATCTCGATTTTTATCGTCCTTTGATTGGTTTTTCCTTTGTTCTGGATTATATATTTGGCCAGGCCAGTCCATTTGTATATCATCTGGACAATTTGCTTTTGGCCCTATTATCGGCTTATGCATTTTACTTTTTTGCTTATAGATTGGCTCAAAGAGCAGGATTTGGTTTTGCGCGCAGTATCCAGGTCGCCTTTTGCTCGGCGCTTATGTTTGCTGTATCTCCCTTGCATGTAGAAGCCGTGGTGTGGGTATCGGGGCGTGCCGATCTCATTGCGTCGATCCCGTATATGGTGGCACTAGCCATGCTTTTGCCGCGTGACATAAACATACCTGGTTATGCAAATATTTGCATTGCAGCATTAGGCTATATCTGCGCCATGGGAGCAAAGGAAGCTTCTGTACTACTGCCTGCAGTGGCATGCACGCTGCCTCTGGTCTGGTCGCAAAGATCAAAAGAGGAGGTGATCTCTTACCAGCTACGCGTCATGCCGATCTTGAGCTTGATCGGCGTCTTGTATCTATGTCTCAGATACTGGGCGCTCGGGAACTTCGTCGGCGGGTATGCCGGTGATATAGACCTTGCTTTGAGAGAGTCAAATCTAGTGCGCTGGCTGGATCCGATTACTTTCTTCAGACTCATTTTCCCTCTGCCAGTGAGTGTTTTTAAAGACGGCAATTTTTGGGTACCGCTCATCGGTAGCAATTTAGCTGTCATTTTGGGCTTGCTGATGGTCAAAGTTTTGACGCAAAAGATTTTTGCCTGGCGCTATGCTGCCTTCTTCCTCTTGTTTTTTGCGGCCTCTGCTTTGCCTCTCTATCGGCTCTGGGGTCTCGATGCCTTATTGCATAACAGCCGTATCTACTATTTTTTGACTATGCCGATGGCTTTGATCTTGCCGTTTTATGCTTTTATGCCAAAGGGTGAGGATCGGCCGCTTTTGGCCAGGGTCAATCTGAGACTGACTGATAATGTCGATCAGTTTTTGGGCTATATCAATGTCATGTCCATGTTTGTGCTTGCTGTCTTGTTTGCGGCTGTTTCCTTTGCGATTTCCTCCAATTGGCACGAGGCTGCTAAGAGTCTGCAGGTGATGATCGACAATTGCAAAATGCGTCTAGATGATGGCGAGGCTAAGAGTCCTTTGGTTCTGGCCGGTGTGCCCAAATCGATCAATGGTGTGCAGACCGTTTTGTGCAATAGTACGCTGCGGATAATGCTCGAACCTCCCTTTGTCAAACGCGCGCTTTCTAAAGATCTCATCACTTTCGACAGCCATCTTGTTGGACCTCAAGAGCCCATCAATGCCAGCCGCTATAAATACGTGATCGACACCTTGAGCAAACCCGCTCTCAAGGCTAGTTTTGTCCAAGCTGACGGCTCAATCTCCGATACCGTTTATAGTCGTCCGACAGCTTCGCAGGCATTGTCATTTGCCATAAAAGAAAATGACGAAAACAATAGCAAAGAATCAGGATCCAGAGTTTTTGTGCCGCAGCAAATAGTCACGCAGGCTGATGCACCGCCTATGAACACTCGTTCGGTGACCTTCAAAGACGGTGTACAGGGTTTGGCTCTCACCGATTTGACCAACGGTAGTGGTCTTGTCGCTGGCAATCTTGCACTCAACCCGCTCGATTATGATTTTCTAGAGTTTGAAATGGGCGGTGAGGCAAGCGATAAGGCCAGCGCTATCTATGTCACGCTAAACGAGGCTAAGAGGCCTCAGATAGTTGCTGCGCTAAGTCCGATAAAGGACGCTGGCTTTAAAAAGATCCGTCTCAGAGTTTCGCATTATGTCGACTGGTATGCCAAACCAATGCTGGATAAGATCACCCTGGGCTTTTCTCCTCGTCAAAGACTGGTGATCAAAAATATCCGTCTCGTCAGCGATCTGTATCTATCACCGCTGATGACAGTGGATGGCAAACTCATGAGACCGGGTGGTGAATACCCCCTGGATTCTGCGGATAAGCAGATCATTCTGCGAGCATCTGCTGCAATGGTCTCTGGCGCAAAATCGATGATGGTCCAAAAGACTTTTCTAAACAGAAGCTTTGACAACTTTGCCCTTGATGACGATCCGAAATCTCTAGGAGGTGTCATACAAGAGATGTTTGCCGTGGACCAGATCGAAGGCAATATTTTGATTGACGCCGCACATTTTAGTCGACCTGGATTTTACGAACTGAGGGCCATTGCGCTCGGTAGAGATGGCAAGGTAATCGGCGAACCTTCGGATTCGGTGCTCATCCTTAAACGCTTTGGTGGCAAAGGTGCCCCATATTATCGGGAGGATTGAGGCTAAGACATTGATTTATATCCTCAAAACTGGGGATAATCTCAAAAGAAACTCAGGGGTCTTTTAATCTAATGTACCGTCCTAAAAAATATGTTCGTCTCGATCCTATCCCGCGTACACCCAAACTGAGCG
>Ga0233435_1002610_pt1 | contig 14854 bp, 12 predicted proteins | sample SI_122_August201_3_FD_182735 | JGI IMG/M metagenome (GOLD analysis project Ga0233435, IMG submission 182735) | Seawater microbial communities from Saanich Inlet, British Columbia, Canada - SI_122_August2016_135_MG | ecosystem: Environmental > Aquatic > Marine > Inlet | place: Canada: British... | reverse complement strand
TTAGGGTCGGTGACGGTTTTTAGGTTGTCTCTGTCGTCAAATGAGAACAGTGTTTCACCTTCTTTTGCATCGATGATCTTTTCTTGACGCTCTAGGGCATCGTAAAAATACTGGGTGTTTTGTTTGTTATCTGGCTGAGCGTTATCAGCTATTAAGTTACTGGTCTTAAGGTTACCCAAATCATCGTAGGTAAAGCCTTGTATCTGGCCTTCACCACCTAATGTGCTTTCTAGCTGGCTGAGCTTGTTAAAGATTTGTGTGGCAGTTGATACTAAGGTGCCTTGTGCGTCTTTAACTTCAGTTTTCTTGATGTTGCCTTTTGCATCTGGGTCAAAGGTGATGGTGCTACCGTGCTGATCTTTGACTTGTGTTAACTGCTTGGCATCGTTGTAGCTTAAGGTCAGTTTGCTGTCGTCTGGTGAGGTAACCGTTTCCAGTAGACCAAATATTGGGTCGTAGGTATAAACGGTGGTCTCTGTTCCTGTGGTGGTGTTTTCAATACGTCCCATCACATCATATTTAATGGTCGTGACTAACTCATTTGAGTCAATCACTTTACGTGCTCTACCGTGAGCATCATAATCTTGTAGTTGCGTTAGGTGGCCTAACGCGTTGCGAACTTCTGTTCTGTTACCTTCAGTATCGTACTCAAATGTTGCAGTATCATTAACGTCTGTTCTGCTGCCATCAATACTTTTTAGTAGTTTGTTGGGGTGATAATCAAAAGTGCTAATTTGTTGCTTGCTTGTTTCTGTATCGGTGACGGTAACGGTTTTGAGTTGTGAGTCTGCATTGTATTCAAGCTCAACGGTTTGACCGGTACGGCTAACCATTTTGGGTAAGCGTAATTCTGCATTCCACTCTGTTGTGATGGTTCGTTCTTGCTCTGTTCCAACGGCTTCTGTTCTGGTTGTTGGTAGATCTGGTACGGCTAAGTCTTCATACAAAAAGGTGGTGATGTGGCCATTGGCATTTTCTGAAAGCTTAACGTTACCAATTGAGTCATATTCACGGCGATTGATGTCTGCACCACATGAGGCACAAGTATCACCTGTGACGTTGACCACTTTGCGGACACCTAAGATGGTTTCAAATTCGTAGGTGCGCTCTGCGCCTAGTGCATCCACAACGGTTGTTGATCCGTCTGGGTGATAAGTCATTTCAACCTTATTGACACCACCAGCAAGTTCACTGGTTTGTACTTTGCCATCGGCTTGGTAGCTGTAAGTTGCAGTTCTGACACCATTCTCTTTAATACCCGTGATTGAATCAGGGTGATTGGTATCTTCAAATAAGTAAGTGGTCGTGCGGCCATCTGGAGATGTAATGATTTCTAGGTGTTGTTGGTCGTCGTAACTGTAGAGGGTTTCTTCTCCTGCAGGATCAATGACTTTACTCATTAAACCGTCGATGTACTCAAAGTTAAGCTCACGGCCAAAGTGACCTGTGACGGTTTTAAGTAGGTCATTTTCGTAGGTTAGTGCTCTGGTTAGGCCGTTTCTGGATGTGATTGATTCTAGGCGGCCATTAGCGTTGTATGCTCTATTGATTTATTGTCTAGGGTTAGTGTCCAGCCTGTTGTGGTGCCTGAGGCTAATGATTCAGTGAGCTGATAGTGTATGTCTGCATCGGCTTGCCAGGTTCTTGATGTGTCGTCACTTGATAATACGGTTAGCTTAAGCTGGCGGGTATCTTGGCGGTGTAATGTTGTGGTTGTGCCGTCGCTTACGATTGTTCTGTTTAAGTTATGGGTTCGGCCTTTGCCCATTGTGCCTACGGTTGTGGCTGTGGCGAATAGCGCGTTGTTTTGACTGCTTGGCGCTGGTGTACTGACAGCAGTGGATGAGTGGCTATTGCTGGCTGTGCCGACTTTGGTACTTGGGATGACTTGGACGCCATTCTTTCCGTTTGAGCCGTTCGCATTGCAACTTGGAGGATCCATGAGGTCTTTGTCAGGATCAACAATGGGGGCATTAGGGTCTACAATGCATCCTAAGTGTGTATCAACCACGCCAGGACTAGTGCAACCAGTGATGACAAAAAAAGCAAACGAATGCAGTACTCTAGGGTCACCTTCTATTTCTCCACGGTAATTTCCTCCAGCATAGTAAATATAGTCTCCTTCAAGCCCTTGGCCTTGGGCACAAATACCAGTGACATTATAATACTTTTTTGCGTGCTCTGAACAAGCAGATGACGCGCTCAAGTGTGATGAGTAGTATTGAAAATGTAGATCCATACCTTCACCAACAACTATTATTTTTGCTTCAACTTTAGTCGTAGCCATAGAGATTAAGCAAAACAGGCTAACGATTAAAAGGGGGATTTTTTTATGAATGAGTAACGATTGCACAAGAAACCTCAGTTATTAACAACACTAACACTTAATTACTTTTTTAAGTATTGGCAAATGTAAACTTTAAAGTTAGATTGGCGCAAGTATAACAATATTTCATAATACATCAAACATCTGTTTTTGTGGATTGGTATATGATTGAAATATCAATAGGTTAGATGTTTATAAAAATTGCTTTCAAGTTATAAATTACTTTTTCAACTGGAAATAAATTATTCTAAAAACATGTCAGATCATAGGGTATGGGCGGTAACAATCGCTACAGCCTAGGCTTTCGTAAACCGCCGGATAATACTTTTTTACGCGTGCAAATTAAAAGCGAGACTTTATCATTTCGACGAGTTTTGTCAGGCATTAGATTTCTACTAACAAAAAGATCATTCAAAATATTGTTTAGTAAGTATTTTAGATAAGCCCTTAAATTGAAAACTCGCTGTAGAAAGACACAGAGTGACATTTCTGCACATTGAGAGGGATGAAAATTTCAAGCGTAATTTCAAAAGATATTGATCGGAATTATTGGGTGATTTTTAGATTTTTTCTTGAGGAGTTACCCAGTAAAGCAAAATTTCTTCCTAGGTTGGCCGTGAACTGGCCGGAATTTAGGTGAAATTTTCTATGCTCTACAGGCTTAAAATTGATGGTAGCAATGGGCAGACTTGAACTGCCGACCCCAGCATTATGAATGCTGTGCTCTAACCAGCTGAGCTACATTGCCACGCAAGGCGCGTATAATAACAACTCTTTAAGACTGAATCAACAAAAAATGAGCACTTGCGAAGATCCCCATTCTTGCTGATACTCCCCTCATGGAAGACGATACTTTATTACGCTATAGCAGGCAGATCATGCTGCCCGATGTGGGTGTTGAAGGGCAACAACGCATCATTGATTCGACTGTACTCATCATGGGTGTTGGTGGGCTTGGCTCCCCCGTGGCACTGTACCTTGCAGCAGCTGGCGTCGGCCATTTAATTCTGTGTGATTTTGATACCGTTGAACTCTCCAACCTTCAACGGCAAATTATTCACGGAACGCCCGATATTGGCAAACTGAAAACAGAGTCTGCCCAAGATGCCCTAGAAACCATTAACCCCTCTATTAAGGTAACCACCGTTACCGAACAGCTCACTGCTAATACCATTCTCCCCTGGGTTAACCAAGCTGATTTAGTACTTGAGGGTACGGACAATTTCGAAAGCCGGTTCATCACCAACCAAGCTTGTGTTGATACTCACACCCCCTTTATCTCAGCGGCAGTATCCCGATTTGAGGGCCAGTTAATGGCCTTTGAAAACACAAAAGATAGCGCCTGTTTACGCTGTGTTTTCCCTGAGCTACCTGAAGAGGCGCAAACCTGCTCGGAGAATGGCATTTTAGCGCCAGTTGCGGGGTTAATGGGCAGCTTACAAGCCACACAAGCACTTAAAATACTCGTAGGGTTAGACCCGCAATATCAAACGTTGATGCTGCTAGATGCTAAAATTATGGATTTGCGAAAATTGAAGTTGCGGAAAGATCAAAACTGCCCTGCTTGCCAGCAAGGCTAATTTAATACGTTATTTTTTAGAGGCTCCTACGAGTGCAGGAGCTTTATAGCCTCAACCATTAATCCTGCTTCAGTTTTGCCTTCAGCATTTCATTGATGGTTTTAGGATTGGCCTTTCCTTTGGTGGCCTTCATCACTTGGCCGACAAAAAAGCCAAAGACTTTGTCTTTACCCGAACGATACTGTTCTACTTGCGCCGTATTATTGGCAATGATGTCATCAATAATTTGCTCGATGGCACCGGTATCGTTCATTGGCTTCAAGCCTTTCTGTTCGATAATGGCATCGGCATCACCACCCTCTTCCCACATAATATCAAATACTTGGCGTCCGATTTTATTTGGAATGGTGTCATCTGCAATGCGCTTGATAATGCCACCAATTTGCTCAGCACTGAGTGGGCAGTCTGCCAATTTAAGCTCTTCTTTGTTAAGCCTCCCCATCAACTGAACCATGACCCAGTTTGAAGAAAGCTTCGCTTCCCCACCACTGGCTTCCATCACGGCTTCAAAAAACTCAGCCAATGAACGGCTGGCCGTTAATGTAATGGCATCTTCGGCTTTTAAACCTAACGCATCAACAAAACGCTTTTTCTTTTCATCCGGTAATTCAGGTAATGTTTTACGAACTGACTCAATCCATTCTTCATCAACCACCACCGGCAGTAAATCGGGGTCTGGGAAGTAACGGTAGTCGTTTGCTTCTTCTTTACTCCGCATGGAACGCGTTTCGTCTGCATCAGGGTTGTACAAACGTGTTTCTTGTACCACGGTTCCGCCTGACTCAATGACTTCAATCTGCCTTTCAACTTCAATGTTGATGGCACGTTCAATGAATTTAAAGGAGTTTAAATTTTTAACTTCTGCTCGTGTACCATATTCAGGTGCCCCGAATTTTCTAACAGATACATTGGCATCACAACGGAACGAGCCTTCTTGCATGTTGCCATCACAAATATCGATATAACGTACTATCGCATGAATTTTCTTCATGTAGGCAATGGCTTCTTTGGCCGAGCGCATATCGGGTTCTGATACAATCTCAAGCAGTGGTGTACCTGCTCGGTTAAGATCTACCCCTGTACTGCCTTGTACAACACCATGAATGGATTTACCGGCATCTTCTTCTAAATGCGCACGGGTCACTCCTACCTTTTTCACTGTGCCATCTGGCATATCAATATCGATGTGACCAATACCAACAATAGGATGGTCCATTTGACTAATCTGGTAGCCTTTCGGCAAATCAGGGTAAAAATAGTTTTTCCGTGCAAATATGGATTTACGGGTAATTTCAGCATCTATTGCCAAACCAAACCGAATGGCCATATTAACCGCTTCATAGTTTACAACGGGTAATACACCTGGCAAACCTAAATCAACTGCACATGCTTGTGTGTTAGGTTCTGCACCGAATGCAGTCGACGCACTTGAGAATATTTTACTTTTAGTGCGTAACTGAGCATGGATTTCTAAACCAATTACAACTTCCCATTCCATGTTCTTCCCCCTACCCTGCGTTCAAATCAGGTGCTTGGCTATGCCAATCGGTTAATGTTTGATACTGGTGTGCCACGTTGAGCAATTTACTCTCTTGCCAATAATTGCCAATCAGTTGCAAGCCAACAGGTAGCCCATTGACGAAGCCGGCTGGAACAGACATGCCAGGTAAACCGGCAAGGTTCACTGCAATCGTGTAAATATCGGATAGATACATACTCACAGGGTCTTCCGATTTAGCGCCTAAACCAAAGGCCACTTCAGGAGAGGTTGGCCCCATAATGACATCCACTTTTTCGAATGCGGCTTTAAAATCTTGGCTAATCAGTCGGCGCACTCGTTGTGCCTTTAAGTAATAGGCATCGTAATAACCTGCTGATAAGGCATAAGCACCAATCATGATACGACGCTGTACTTCTGGGCCAAAACCTTCGGCTCTGGAACGCTCGTATAAATCTTGCAAATCTTTTGGGCTGTCACAGCGGTGGCCAAAACGAACCCCATCAAACCTTGAAAGGTTTGAGGAACACTCTGCAGGTGCCACGACATAATAGGTGGGTACAGAGTAATGTGTGTTCGGTAAGCTAATGTTAACGATTTCAGCACCGGCTTTCACGTATTCATCAATGGCTGCCTGTACACAATCACCCACTTGTGTATCTAATCCTTCGCCAAAGTATTCTTTGGGTAGGCCAATTTTTAGACCCTTCACACTGTCGTTTAATGTCGCCGTGTAATCAGGCACTTCATGGTCAATACTGGTGGAGTCTTTTTCATCAAAGCCTGCCATTGCTTGCAGCATCATCGCTGCATCTTCTGAGGTTTGACTTAATGGCCCAGCTTGATCCAGGCTTGAGGCGAAAGCAATCATGCCGTAACGAGAGATCCTACCGTAACTCGGCTTTAATCCGGTAATACCACATAATGCCGCTGGCTGCCTGATTGACCCCCCCGTATCTGTACCCGTTGAAATTGGCGCCAACCGTCCACCGACAGCTGCTGCAGCGCCTCCTGAAGAACCACCGGGTACGCAATCTGTATTCCAAGGGTTTTTAACGGCACCATAAAAACTGGTTTCATTAGAAGATCCCATGGCGAATTCATCCATATTGGTTTTACCCAACATCACCATGCCTGCTTCGTGCAGTTTATGCGTAACGGTTGCATCATACGGCGCAATAAATGATTCCAACATTTTTGAACCACACGTGGTTTTCACCCCATCGGTACAAAAAATATCTTTATGTGCGTAAGGAATCCCTGTTAATGGCGTTGCCGCTCCTGCTTTTATGGCTTCGTCTGCACGAGCTGCTTGTGCCAATGCTTGTTCTTTGGTGACTGTGACAAAGCTATTGATGGTTGAATCGTGTTGTTCTATTCGATTCAAAAAGTGCGTTGTTAATTCAACACTGGAATAATCTCCTGATTGGAGATCTGCCGACATTTGGGCAATGGTCTTGTTGTGCATGGGCATCCTTCGTAGTCGTAACCCGTGTTATTCGATCACCTGTGGAACTAAATACAGTCCGTTATCCACTTCTGGTGCAATTGACTGGAATTTATCACGCTGATTTTGCTCTTTAACAACATCGTCGCGAAGCCGTTGAGTCGCATCAACAGGGTGCGCCATAGGCTCAATGTTGTCGGTATCGGCTTGATTTAATTGCTCAACTAACGTCAAAATGCTTGACAAATCACGTGTATACGCGGGAATATCATCTTCATTAAGCGCAAGACGCGCGAGGTTAGCAATTTTTTCAACGTCAGATCGTTCTAATGACATAATTAACCTCAAAAGTTACCACTAAATAATAATAATTAATCACCAAATACTGCCAAAGCAATGGAAAGCACGAAATTAACATACTTACCTTTGCAACTAAAGCTTTACCGCCCTTTGCTGCGTTTGGTTCAACTGTAAGGTCATACATACATGTTTGGTTTTCGACGTCTTCGCGGTTTATTCTCAAATGATCTCTCCATCGATCTTGGTACTGCTAATACTTTAATATATGTTCGCGGGCAAGATATTGCTTTAGATGAACCTTCTGTGGTGGCCATCCGGCAAGACAAAGGCCCGGGTGGCCCCAAATCTATTGCCGCCGTTGGTAAAGAAGCCAAAAGAATGCTGGGGCGTACACCCGGTAACATCACGGCTATTCGCCCACTGAAAGATGGTGTCATTGCTGACTTTTATGTTACTGAAAAAATGCTGCAATATTTCATTCATAAAGTACATGAAACCAAATTAATCAAACCCAGTCCTAGGGTACTCATTTGTGTCCCTTGTGGTTCCACTCAAGTTGAAAGACGTGCGATTAAAGAGTCTGCCGCGGGTGCTGGTGCTCGTGAGGTTTATCTCATTGAAGAGCCGATGTCTGCTGCCATTGGTGCAGGCTTACCCGTACATGAGGCCCACGGGTCAATGGTCATTGATATTGGTGGTGGCACCTCTGAGGTGGCGGTTATTTCATTGAACGGTATTGTTTACTCCGCCTCGGTAAGAGTCGGTGGAGACCGTTTTGATGAAGCGATTATTAATTATGTTCGCCGCAACTATGGCACTCAAATTGGCGAGGCCACAGCAGAGCGTATCAAGCACAACATCGGCTCAGCTTACCCCGGCAACGATGTCTTAGAAATTGAAGTGAAAGGCCGTAATTTATCGGAAGGTATCCCACGTGCATTCACGCTTAACAGCAACGAGATTTTAGAAGCATTACAAGACCCACTAGCGGTGATTGTATCTGCCGTAAGAACAGCACTGGAACAAACTCCCCCTGAATTAGGCGCAGATGTCGCTGAACGTGGTATTGTTTTAACCGGTGGCGGCGCGTTATTACGAGATTTAGATAGGCTGATTGCTGAAGAAACAGGGCTACCCGTTGTAGTCGCAGAAGACCCTCTCACTTGTGTGGCGCGTGGTGGCGGACGTGTACTGGAACTTCTTGATGAAGGCAATGTCTTCTATTTAGAGTAACGACGACCTCGTACAACTCTGTCAGTACCAATAATAAAAATAAATACGACAGGTTATTCACATTAAATCACACTTTCGACATAAAGCGCCTGCCATCACTCGGCTGGCGATGGCAGTGATTTTATCAATCACCATTATGGTGTTTGATCATCACCACCGGCAAACGAGCGCTGTGCGCTCAGGCCTTTCTGTGCTTATATACCCTGTCCAGTATTTAGTGCATTTACCGATTCGTGGCAGCGAATGGTTGGTAGAAAATTTATCTAGCCGCAGCACCCTTGCCGAAGAAAACAAAACTCTGAAAGCTGAAATTTTACAACTGCGAGTCAACCAACAAACCACACTCGCCGTTGAACAAGAAAACCTGCGCTTGCGTGCCCTGCTTGATTCAGCCAAGAAAATTGAAGAGCGCGTCTTAGCCGCTGAACTGCTTCGCGTGGATATGGACCCCTATCAACATCAAGTGAGAATCAACAAGGGTTACAGTGATGGCGTATTTTCAAACCAAGCCATTATTGATGCCTATGGCGTTGTTGGACAAGTCACCCATGCCAATACCATTTCCTCTGATGTGATGCTCATTACGGACCCTTCTCATGCCATTCCGGTGCAAATAAACCGCAGCAATTTACGCACCATTGCCGTAGGCACAGGACATGTAAATCGATTGTATTTACCTTACCTTCCCAACAACACAACGGTTAAAATTGGTGATTTATTAGTCACGTCAGGTTTAGGTGGCATTTTTCCACCCGGCTACCCTGTGGGCACCATTACGGGTATTGAGCAATCACCGGGGCAACCTTTTGCCAAAGTATTGGCAACACCCATTGCACACCTAGAAAACACCAGAGAGTTATTGTTAGTTTGGCGCGAAGATCTTGAGGATCCAAGAGATTTAGAAGACTTTTCTCCTGAAGATGATATTGAGCTGTCTTTACCCAAACTCAATTTAGATATGGAATCGCTGCAAAATGAGGGTTCAAAATGATGCATCCACAGTCAGGCCGTAGCAAATTAAAACCGATTATTGCCACATTCGTCATTGCGCTCATCTTAAGCATTATTCCGTTAAGCGAAGATTTACGTTTTTTTAGACCTGACTGGGTTGCCTTATGCTTAATTTATTGGTGTATTTTTTTACCCAACCGAATTGGTGTATTTTCAGGATGGGCTGTCGGTTTAGTCACCGATGAGATCACTGGCAGTTTACTCGGCCAGCACGCATTGGCATTTTCTGTGATCGCTTTTATTAGTATTCAACTACAACATAGAACACGGCATTACCCTGCATGGCAGCAAGCCCTAAATGTGTTAACCCTACTGATTTTACACCGGCTACTGATGCATTGGATTCTAGGCATTACTGGGTTCCCGCCTAATACTTTACTGTACATGCTACCGGCCATTATTGGCGCGTTAATATGGCCCTTATTTGCTAATGTCATGACTAACGTTCGCCAGCGTTACAGCATTCGTTGATCTGCCGCGATGAATAAAAAAAACCATCCCGGTACCATCAAAAATTATTTCGTTGAGCGCCATTTATTTCTCAACAGAACCATCATTGCGATTGTGTTAGTGGCCTTTTTCTTTATCGGCATCATTGGCCGCTTGGTTTTTCTACAAATCATCAGCCATGAGCACTTTTCGACCTTATCCGAAGGCAACCGCATTCGCCTTGATCCCATCCCACCCACACGGGGCTTAATATACGATCGTAACGGGGTTTTGTTAGCCGATAATTTACCCACTTATCGCTTAGAACTCATCCCGGAACAAGTCAGTAATATTGAAGAAACCATTGAGGCACTAGATGAAATTATTACCATTGGCGAGTTAGATACCCAGCAGTTTTTTAAAAGCTTAAAACATTATAAAAAATTTGAGCGAGTACCACTTAGGTTTCATTTAAGTGAAGAAGAAGTGGCTCGTTTTTCAGCCCATCGGCATCAGTTCCCTGGGGTGGATATTCAAGCCCGACTACAGCGTTTTTACCCTCATGGTGAATTAACAGCACACTTATTGGGCTACGTTGGCCGCATTAATACCAAAGAGTTAAAAAAAATAAACCCCTCGCAGTACAAAGGCACCACACATATTGGTAAATCTGGTATTGAAAAAACTTACGAAGAAATTTTACACGGAGAAGTTGGCCATCAACATGTTGAAACCAATGTTTACCAGCGAGACATTCGCATCATCAAGCAAACACCGCCAACCCCCGGTAATAATTTACACTTAAACCTCGACATTAAATTACAACAAGCCAGTTATGATGCGCTCGGTGAGCACAATGGGGCAATTGTAGCACTGGATGCCAATACTGGTGGCGTATTAGCCTTTGTTAGCAACCCAACTTACAACCCTAACAGCTTTGTGAATGGCATTAGTTACTCTGAATACAATGCATTGAACACCTCAAAAGACAAACCACTCTACAATAGAGCGCTACGAGGCCAGTATCCACCAGGCTCCACGGTTAAGCCTTTTGTTGGCCTAGCAGGTTTAGAGTTGGGTGCACGGGATATTAAGTCTCGTTCTTTTTGTCCTGGTTATTTTCAAATCAACAACCAAAAACACAAATACCGTTGCTGGAAACGTGCAGGTCACGGCCATGCCGATGTAACCCACGCCATTAAGCAGTCGTGTGATATTTATTTTTACAGCTTGGCACTCGATTTAGGCATCGATCGATTACACGCCTACCTCGGTCAATTTGGTTTTGGCCAAAAAACAGGGGTTGACCTTATCGGGGAAAGCTCAGGGTTAAACCCCTCACGAGAATGGAAGCAACGCCGCCTGAAAAAACCATGGTACCCCGGTGAAACAGTCATTGTCGGTATTGGCCAAGGTTTCACCAAAACAACCCCATTACAGCTGGCGACCGCGACCGCAATATTGGCGCGCAAAGGCCAGAAGGTACAACCTAAGATCGTACACGCCATTCAGGAAGTGGACACTGAAGACATGGCCGTTTTATCTCCACCGTCTTTTGAGCCAGTTCCGATAAAAGCCATTCAAAATTGGGACCATATTATCGACGCCATGATCAAAGTAGTGCATGACCCAAGAGGCACGGCTAAAAAAACAGGCAAAGGGGCCGCGTATATTTTTGCAGGAAAAACAGGTACATCCCAAGTGATTGCAATAAAACAAGACGCCCGTTACAACAAAAATAAAATCGCCAAAGAGCATCAAGATCACTCTTTATTTGTGGCATTCGCGCCCGCAGACAACCCGCAAATTGCGGTTGCTGTCATTGCCGAAAATGGGGGAAGCGGCAGTAAAGTGGCCGCGCCCATCGCCAGGAAAGTATTAGATTATTACTTCTTAAAAACCAATATGGCGCAACAATAATGAGCATGAGTATTTCCACTTTTGAACAGCACTCAAAACCTAGCGGTTTTACCTCGCTGTTCCAAAAATTAAATGTCGACCCCGTCATGTTACTACTATTATTGACGTTATCTGGGCTTGGATTGGTTGTGATCTACAGTGCTAGTGGGCAAGATATGGCCACTTTTCAACGCCAGTTAGTGCGGTTATTTGTCGCTTATGCTGTCCTCTTTGCTATTGCTCAAATTAACCCAATCCGCTTAAGAAATTGGTCTCCCTGGTTATATATTGCGGGCATTGGTTTGCTCATTGCTGTACTCGCCTTTGGAGAAATGGGTAAAGGCGCACAGCGCTGGATCAGTATTTCTGGTATTCGTTTTCAGCCCTCTGAAATGCTCAAACTGGCCTTACCGATGATGGTTGCGTGGTATTTTTCTGAAAAGCGCTTGCCACCCACCTTTGGCAACTTAATTATCGCAGCAACCATTGTGGTGGTGCCTGTACTGCTTATTGCCAAACAGCCCGACTTAGGCACTTCCCTTTTAATTGCCAGCTCCGGTATTTTTGCCATTTTTCTGGCTGGCATAAGCTGGCACATCATTTTTGCATGCTTAGCTGCGATGGGGGCTTTATTACCTGCTTTATGGGCAGTCATGCATGATTACCAAAAACAGCGGGTACTGACGTTTTTAAACCCAGAAAGTGACCCACTCGGTACTGGGTATCATATCATTCAATCAAAAATTGCGATTGGCTCAGGCGGTGTTTATGGCAAAGGCTGGCTTAACGGTACTCAATCCCAGTTACAATTTTTACCAGAGCGTCACACCGATTTTATTTTTGCCGTCTATAGTGAGGAATTTGGTTTACTGGGCTGTTGCGGGTTATTGTTACTGTATTTTTTAATCATTGTGCGTGGAATGTACATTGCCAGCCAAGCACAAGATACGTTTTCACGCCTGCTAGCAGGCAGTTTAACCTTAACTTTTTTTGTGTATATTTTAGTCAACATGGGCATGGTCTCCGGTTTACTCCCTGTAGTGGGCGTTCCGTTACCCCTCATTAGCTATGGAGGCACCTCTATGGTGACGCTCATTGCAGGCTTTGGCATTATTATGTCCGTACATACTCACCGAAAATTATTATCGACTTAAAAGGGATTTTATTATGCGATTAAAACCTCAATTTATTCTGGCATTACCACTATTAGCAAGCCTTTGTTTTAGCCCTGTTGCCAGCGCTAAAACCGATGTTAATTCAAACCGAGATAAATTCATCAAGATGATGGTGAAAAAGCACAAGTTTGATTCAAAGGCACTCAACAAGACCTTTAAATCTTTTACATTTAAAGACAAAATCATCAGGTCTATGAATCGCCAAGCCGAAGATATGACTTGGGGGAAATATAAACCCATTTTTCTTACCCCAAAACGTACAAAACAAGGCTTAGAATTTTGGAAAAAACATGAAAAAACGCTTGCAGCTGCCAGTAAGAAATATGGGGTGCCTGCAGAAATTATCGTTGCCATTATTGGTGTTGAAACCTCCTACGGCCGAATCACAGGTGGTTATCAAGTTATTGACGCCTTAGGCACATTGGCTTTTGGTTATCCAAGACGCGCTAAATTTTTCAGTAAAGAACTTGAGACTTTTCTACTCATCGCAAGAGAACAGAAGCTTGACCCACTCAAGATAGAGGGTTCTTTCGCAGGGGCTATGGGTATTCCACAGTTTATGCCAAGCAGTTATAAAGCCTGGGCCATTGATTTCGATGGTGATGGTAAAAAAGATTTATGGCATAACCCGGTAGATGCAATAGGCAGTGTTGCTAACTACTTTAGTAAATTTAACTGGAAGACTGGAGAAGAAGTCACATTCCCTGTGAAAGTGGTTGAGAAGACAGCGCGCAAAGCACTTACTAAGAGAATCAAATATAAATACACGCTCAAACAGTTAGAAAAATTTGGTATTACGCTTCCTAAACACTTGGATAAAAAACGAAAAGGGTTACTAATTGACCTCACATTGAAAAGTGGCAAAAAAGAATATTGGGTTGGCTTACATAATTTTTATGTCATTACCCGGTATAACCACAGCACACTTTATGGCATGGCGGTATATCAGCTAAGCCAGTCTCTACGCAAAGGATATAAAGGCAGCTAGTCATGAAACGGGTTAACACAATAATAACAACAAAAACCACCCTTACTCGCCTGCTGAGTCAATGCACCTTGCTTTGTTTAATCGCAAGCTGTACTCAGCAAGCAAGACCCATTAAGCAAGTCCCAGCTGACAGTGAGCAAACCAGTTTAAAAGCCGCTGAAATGGACAGCGCACCTACGGAACCCAAAAAGCATTTAGATACCATTCCAAATGCGACCCCTAAATGGGAGAAAAAAAGCCGTTATGGTAACCCTGAGAGTTATGAAGTGTTTGGCATTAAGTATTATGTCAAAGACAGCAATAAAGATTTCACGCAATCAGGATTAGCCTCTTGGTATGGCACCAAATTTCATGGGCGAAGAACCTCCAGCGGTGAACCTTACGATATGTATGCCATGACAGCTGCCCACAAAACATTGCCTTTACCCACCTATGTACAAGTTCATAATCTCGATAATGACCGATCCATCATTGTGAAAGTGAATGATCGTGGCCCTTTTCATGAAGGCCGTATTATTGATCTTTCATATACTGCAGCACATCAACTAGGCGTACTAGACAAAGGCACTGCCCGCGTAGAAATTAAAACCATTACGCCCAATAAGCCCAACAATATGAGTGTGGCAAAATCAACCGCCAGTAAAATGACTCATACCAAAATCAATCCAACGTACATTCAACTTGGTGCTTTTAGTGCAAGACATAACGCCGAAACGTTACAAAGGCGGCTAGCTAAAACACCACAGTTAGGTGATATACAGATTAACCAACGCAAGAATGATCCAAAAAAACTCTATCGAGTTCAATTAGGCCCTATTAAAGATCAACAGCATTTAAACAAAACACAGCAACTTTTGGCACAGCAAGGGATACCATCGCAGTTGATTATTCCTTCCAGTCCCATAGAATAGAACGCAGACAGCACCATTACTATAATAAGAGAGGCACGGGTGAACACAGTCACACAG
>Ga0233435_1002607_pt1 | contig 14871 bp, 20 predicted proteins | sample SI_122_August201_3_FD_182735 | JGI IMG/M metagenome (GOLD analysis project Ga0233435, IMG submission 182735) | Seawater microbial communities from Saanich Inlet, British Columbia, Canada - SI_122_August2016_135_MG | ecosystem: Environmental > Aquatic > Marine > Inlet | place: Canada: British... | reverse complement strand
TCAATGAAAGCGTTATTTCTCACATAGCCGAAATCGGGTATGATAGCAAGATGGGGGCAAGACCTATCAGTAGAAAAATTGATGAACTAATCCGAGTGCCACTAAGTCAAAAATTATTATTTGATGATATTGCGAATTGCAATATTAATATCATTTTAAATGATGGGATTGAATTTGAGATTATGCCTGATGTTGTTGAAACAGCTGAATTACCAGTGGATATACAACCAGAAATAGACAAAGATGGTGTTATCGTATTAACGCAATTTAAACCACCGACTGCATGATCCTACGTATAACACATAATGCTAAATTCTCTGGTCATTTACACATAAATGATGAATTCATTGATGATTTTAAAAACAAGTATGATAGTTCATTCAATATACCAGAAACTCAATGCAATGTTAAAATATACACATATCCATATAATATAAAACCATATCTTAGGATTGATGGTGTATTAATAAATTATGGATTAGCCAAGGTTACTCCGTGGGATCATATGCTAGAATTTGAGTATTCACCATTATTTTATGACCGTTATCAATTGGAAACGATACGGAGTAAAGAAATGCACTTTCAACGAAAAGCAGATGATGACATTTCAAAAATCATAGAAAACCACGTCGGCGGTGTATCGAATAATGCCAATAAAACAGTCGCAGAAATAAAAAATATACTATCACAATGAATAACAAATCTAGTTCAATATTGATCACAAATTTACCAACCTATGATGTACTTGCCCCCCCTGGTGCATTTGGTATGTTAACTAGTGTAGCAGCTAGTGAAAATTACGAAACTGTTGTTGCAGATTTTAATTTATATCTATACAAAAATCTTTCATCGGCTGAATGGACTGATGTAAATAATTACACTAGCCAGCTTACCAAATTATTCATAGCAGATGTGCTAAAGAAAAAAATAATAAAATTATGGGATAAGATGTTATATGATAATATTAAATCCACTAACTGTGATTATCTATGCATTTCAATATTTTCTATGAACAGCATACTTATTGCTAGAATACTTCTCGAACATGAGGCATCAAAGACCAAAAAAACATACAAAATCATTGTCGGTGGGAATGGGACATCTAGTAAATTCCCAGAAACCCACGAAACTTTTATGGAATGGAATAACAGCAATCACCTTGCTGATTATGTCGTTCAGGGTGATGGCGAGGATGCATTTGCTAAAATTTTATCGAATGGGATGACAACCTACAATATCACCGATCTTGATTCCCTCCCAATGTCTGACTATTCCAACATCAATGTTAGTGAATACCTAGAACCTAAATTGTATATGACTACCTCAAGAGGTTGTGTAAGACACTGTACCTTTTGCGATATCGAGGGCATTTGGTCGAAATATACTTTCAGAACCCCCGAATCACTAGTAAAAGAAATTAAACATCATGTTGAAACTACTGGAATAACCACATTTGATTTTACTGATTCATTAATAAATGGATCATCAACTAATTTTTACAAATTTAACTCATTGTTAGCATCTGAAAAAGCCAAACATTCATACCTAGAAGATGTTACTTATATGGGGCAAAGTATTTGCAAAAGCAGAAAGAGTATGCCAGAATCACATTTTGAAGCAATGCATTATGCCGGATGCCAGCAATTAACCGTCGGAATAGAATCTTTTTCAGAATCGGTACGAAACCATATGAAAAAGAAGTTTACAAATGATGACATTGCATACTACCTTGAACAATGTGGGTATTGGAGAATAAACAATGTTGTCTTAATGTTAGTCGGTTATCCTACTGAAACCATGCAAGATCATCAAGACAACATTGATGCATTATATAAATACCATCGTTATTCACAATTGGGCATAATTGAACTAATTCGGTTTGGATACACGATGCAATTACATAATGGATCACCAATTAATTCAGATAGATCATTGAAGGAGTTAGGTGTATATTATGATTCACCAAACCCCACTGATGAAGAGTTAACATATATGTGGCGGGTGACCACAAATAAAGATAATACACTTGCCGAGAGATTGAGACGCAGAATGGAAATGCACGAATTATGTGTTGCATTGAACTATATGCAACCCAGGGTTGATGATGAAATGTTATATATGAAGTCATTGGCGTCATTGAGTCACAATAAAACCCCAGAATTTGGGATCGTATTAACGCAATTTAAACCAAAGGAAGAGAACAATGGCTAGATTAAATGAAGCTAAGATAGCAATTAGCGTGAGTAAACTACGACGAAATAACGAAGATGATGTTGAGTTGTTACCAGACCAGACATTATTAGATTTAACTGCAATTATTTCTGAGATGACAGGGCCTAATGTTATGGTTGAAATTGAAAAACAGACAGGCGATTGGTAACCAGATGACAATGTTACCAATCAGATGTGATATTCATGTAAATATACCAGAAATACCGCTTGATTTTGAAATACTGGTGAATGATGTTTCGATATATAAAATATCAACTACAAAAACATCGTATAATTTTGTATATGATATTGATGATTCCATCATAAATGAACACCAATTAAAATTCATAATGTCGGGCAAAACAGATGATCATGCAGTTGAAAAGGATGGAGTGATTGTGGATTCTGCGAATATTAACATTACCAATATAAGTTTTAATGAAATAAACTTATCTATTTTACCCGGTATTATGCGTAGCATAGCATCATACACTCACGATTTTAATGGATACGGTGATACCGTAACCGAAGAGTTTTATGGTGAAATGGGTGCAAATGGTGTTGCGACACTCAATTTCAAAACACCATTGTATGAATGGTTATTAATAAAGCACATCGGTAAATAATGAACATTGCATCTGACCTAATATATACTCTAAATTTTGACATCACTACATATTGTAATCTACATTGTCCACAATGTAAGCGGTATGATTTTAATGGTGATCTAATCAAAACCATTGAAATGACACATATGGACCTTGAAACTATCAAACATAATATTAATTTTGACAGTTTACCAAACCTCCGCGACATTAGAAATGTACCAACTTATGGTGATGCTATGTTGCATCCTGACATCAAAGATTGGATAGAATTTTTTAAGAATTATAGGTATTTAATCTCAACCAATGGTAGTATGCGAACACCCAAGTGGTGGGAAGAACTTGGAGGATTTGAAAATCTAACCGTGATGTTTGCTATTGATGGTCTTGAAGATACCAACGAGATATACCGGATCAATAGTAACTATAATAAAATAATGGAAAATGCTAAAGCATTTATAAATGCTGGGGGAAATGCAACATGGCAGTTTATAGTATTTAAGCACAATGAACATCAAGTAGAACAGGCTAGAAAATTATCGGTAGATTTAGGTTTTGGTGAATTCACAACAGTATACACTGACCGCTCATGGTTTCAAGGGAATACATGGCCTGTCAGAGTGAAGGGGGAATATCTGTACGACATAGAACAGGCTAGCAAATCAGATAATCACTGCCGTTACGACAATGAATACAACATATCCAAAACTGATGTAGATATTACAATGGCAACCCCACACGCTAATAAATATGAAAACTGTTTTGCGTTCATCAGAGAAGAATGGTTCGTAAATCATCAGGGATATCTACTGCCATGTTGCCAAACAGCACCATATATGGATAATAATGCTGATATTCCATCACAAATGTGGCTTAATATATTAAAAGACCCAGAATCTATTAATATCAACAAACACACTATTGATGAGATATTCAATAGTGAATTTTACACCCATCAACTAATGGATAGTTGGCAAAATGATTCCGAATGGACTCATCCATCTTGCAACGCATGTTTTACATTTAAATAAACGTTCTGAATTGAATAGGAACTGGAATAAATAACAGAAACATATTTTAGAAATATTCAATCAAGGGTTAACCAAAAAACAAAAATATGGAGTTAAATAGTTATCATCGTATATATGGGACTGTGGTAATTTGGTGTACACAAAGGATATAAAATGAATATATTTGAATTAGACAGTTTTAGGTTAGATGATGCGATAAATTTTCACAAGGAATTAAATCCCCAATTGTGGGATTCAGAAGAACGAATGCGGAAAGAAGTACATACGGCATTGCTTGATATTGCGGAGGATTTTAGGATATTCTTGGGTGTAAAAGACCTCGCAATAACGGATATCACCCTATCTGGGTCAAATGCTGCTTACTCATTCACCCCATATTCTGACATTGACCTCCATCTGGTTGTTGATTTTTCACAAATCAATGATGATGAAGTGTATCGTGAATTATTTGATGCAAAAAAGTACCAATACAATGACCAACATGATATAATGATCCGTGGATATGAAGTTGAACTATATGTTCAAGACTCAGCACAGCTACATACATCAATTGGTGAATATAGCATAATAAAAGATGATTGGAACAAAATGCCAACTAAAAAACGTGCTAATTTAGATGATTCTGCCACTAAAGCAAAATACGAAAAACTACGTGAATTTATATTAATGGCATTAGCGAGTGACAATGAGAATAGCATTGTGATTGCTACACATACAATAACGAAATATCGCAATGCAGGATTATCAGAAAAAGGTGAATTTAGTCCGGAGAATATCGCATTCAAGATACTGCGCAAGAAGGGGTTAGTTCAAAAATTATGGGACAAAAAACGTGATTTAGAAGATGATAGAATGTCACTATGAAAATTAACGATATATTAGCCGAGGGTAGCAAAAACTGGGCTGGGGGCAAGCACCCAGGTGACATGTCCGAGAGAGAATTTATAGACCATCATTATACTGGGTTCATCGATGACAGCACGTACACTGGAATGTCAAACCCAGAATCCGATAGGTGGCAAAAAGAGACCAACCACATGCACCCCAAAGTTGTTGGCAAAAAGACATTCGGTGACAAGAAGATAGAGTTTAGAAAGTCAATTGATGAAAACAAATATACCAAAACGATCTACAGTGGACCGGATGATGCGTTTGGTAACCTAGCTAGGGATTCGGCTGGCAAACTCATTTACATGACACGAAACGAAATGCGGAAAAAGGGGTTAGCTATATATGACCAGACTATATTTGCGTTCCACGGAGATGAATATGTCGCACTAGCAAGCAACGAATTCGGTGCAATTGGGATATGGGTGCGCGATGATTACCAGGGGTCTGGCATTGGGTCATTCTTGCTAAAGCTGTTCATGAAAGAAAACCCACACATGCAGATCGGGCAAATGACTGAAATGGGATACGGGATGGCACGAAAAGTATGGGAACTATTCTATAAAGATCAACATGGCATTGCCCCGGGTTCTAAGCCAGATGATGGGACACTGCGTGAAGATGAGACCGACCACATAAATGCGCTGAATAACACCGGATTTTGGGGTAAACAAGGAGCTGGGTGTATATTCTATTCTACGGCAACTAATCGTTATCTCATTGCACATCGCAGTAATATGGTTGAAGAACCAGGCACATGGGGAACGTGGGGCGGTGCAATGGATGCAGGGGAGAAGCCCATGCAGACGGTAGCACGGGAGATAAAAGAAGAGGCAGGGTATAATGGTCTAACTGATATTAGATATGTTTGGACATTCCAACATGAGTCGGGGTTCAAGTATCATAATTACATTGCAATAGTAGAAGATGAATTTACACCAATATTAAATTGGGAAACACAGGGCTATAGTTGGGTTACATTAAAACATTTACCGAATCCAATGCATCCTGGGTTGGTAGGATTATTGCAACGGCCAGAATTTTTTAGGATAATGAGTAACTTATGAATTTATACAGCAAACATTCAAACCCAGAGACATTATATGGCTATGAAGAAGCATTGGGAGTAGATGAATTATTTGACGATGATACGTTGATTGAACTAGGATTTGCTAGCAGTGCAACGAGGGAAATACTTGCTCGGTTACGCCCAGACACCTTCCCAACAGAAAGTTGGACAGCTTATTTACCATTTGTGTCTGATGAGTTGCTTGATGAGTTATTGGCAGATATGAAAAATCTCGCCCTTGAATTTGTATTTGAACAAACTGCTGAGTGGGAAATAAATGATGTGGGTTTTCTCGATTACTTAACGGATGAAGGTATAGTAGATGACGAGGGTAATATTGACTGGGAAAATGCCCCCTCGTATGCCGAATATAACGATGATGTCAATGCAATGCACTCCGTCCTAAGTGATACGTTTGATATAACACGGGATGATTTAATTAATGCTGCGCAAAGATTAAATGTGGAAGATGGGGATTATGATGCGACATTTGAACCACACCTATATTCTGTTGCCAATTTAGATTATATATTTTCGTTCATTCTCAGAGAAGATCTTCCATCCCGAACTAACAACTACGATGCCATTGATTATGACAAGCATTCAATTGCAGAATATATATTAGAGAGGATTGGCATTCGCCGGATATTCGGGGATGAGAGGCATACCGCAGTAGTTGAGAATGGGCAAATCATGCATAAAGTAGAATATATAAAAGCCAATGAGTATGATCGCTATGGGAGAAGAATTAAATGAATTTATACGAATATCACACAAATCCAGAGACATTATATGGCTATAAAGATAGGTTTAAAATCCCATTATTCGCATATAAAGAAGCAAAAAGAACAGGTAACTGGCTAGAAGCTGAACCATATATAATGAAAGACCCAGAATATGCATATTTTTATGCTATGGATGCAATACAAGATGAATGGCCAGAAGCCGAGCCATATATAATGAAAGACCCAGAATATGCATATTTTTATGCTAGGGATATAAGAAAAAAAGGAAGATGGCCAGAAGCAGAACCATATATAATGAAAGATCCAAAATATGCATATCTGTATGCTAATGAGGTCATAAAAGATGAATGGACAGAAGCCGAACCATATATAATGAAAGATCCATATTCTGCATATTGGTATGCTAGATATGTAATAGAAGGCAGATTTCCAGAAGCAGAACCATATATAATGAAGAGTCCAGAATATGCATATATGTATGCTAGGGATATAAGAAAAAAAGGAAGATGGTCAGAAGCAGAACCATATATAATGAAAAATCCAACATATGCATATTGGTATGCTAGATATGTAATAGAAGGCAGATTTCCAGAAGCAGAACCATATATAATGAAGAGTCCAGAATATGCAGCTGAATACAATGAATTCATAGGGAACAATACATGATACTATATCGCGCAATGTGTTCTGAAGAATACGAAGCAAGTAATCCATTGTCGTGGATTGCTGGCAAGAAATTCAAATGGTTTGGCACAAAGGAATTTGTTACTTCGAGAGTGCAAGATGGGAATTTTAACAATAGTAAATTCGTAAAAGGAAGGTACGAGCATTTAATTAAATACTGGGTAACAGATGAAGACTTACGGCATTTTAACAAGTGTGGGAATAGGGAATATATGCTATCAGTAAGAAAAAGCCCATTAGTGAGAATAAAGGTGATGAACTAAAATGAATTTATACAGCAAACACACAAATCCAGAGTCATTATATGGCTATAAAGATAGGTTTAAAATCCCATCATTCGCATGGGAAGAAGCAGAACGAACAGGTGAATGGACAGAAGCAGAACCATATATAATGAAAGATCCATCTTCTGCATTTCTGTATGTTATGTATGTAATGGAAAGAAGATGGTCAGAAGCCGAACCTTACATCATGAAAGATCCATATTATGCATTTCTGTATGCTAGAGATGTAATAGAAGGCAGATGGAAAGAAGCAGAACCATATATAATGAAGAATCCATTTTCTGCATCTAACTACAAGGAATTCATAAGGGCACTATAATGATGGATTTATACAGCAAACACACAAATCCAGAGTCATTATATGGCTATAAAGATAGGTTTAAAATCCCATCATTCGCATGGGAAGAAGCATTCGCAACAGGTGAATGGACAGAAGCAGAACCATATATAATGAAAGATCCAAAATATGCATGTCGGTATGTTATGTATGTAATGGAAAGAAGATGGCCCGAAGCCGAACCATATATAATGAAAGATCCTGAATATGCATATATGTATGCTAAGTGGGTAATAAACGGAAGATGGCCCGAAGCAGAACCATATATAATGAAAGATCCAAAATATGCATGTCGGTATGTTATGTATGTAATGGAAAGAAGATGGCCCGAAGCCGAACCATATATAATGAAAGATCCAAAATATGCACGGAAATACAAGGAATTCATAAGGACACTATAATGATGAATTTATACGAACTACACACTAATCCAGAATCATTATATGGGTATGAAGCATGGGCTAAACCGTTGACACCAAAATTCTGGCAGAATTTGCGAATTATTCGTGATTTTTTTATAAATCCACATCCAGAAATAGATGGTCGAGATTTTGACATCGAATTCCGAATAGAACAAATGTGGGCAAAACTACCCCATCACCCATTGATCGTCTCAACATACATGACTACTTTGCTTACATACAGGGGGATGTTGTTAGTTTCATAACCGCAGAATTCAATCGGTTTATGGACGAGGGTGATATGGAGCATGAAGATCGAGGAATGAGATCTAGAGGAGAAACAGGATGGGATTGGGATGAGATGCCAGGTATATATCAGAATAGATAATTAACAACAAGGCTAAATACATTAATATGGAAACAACACAACTTAGAAGTTACATCAATATCTTATCAGAAGATCATATTCATCGTTCGTATAATCGGTGGATAACATTATTAGAAGATGATGAAACAAAGACCCAAACCAAAACCAAAACCAAAACACCTGATTTGGATAATTTATTTCGGGACACAGAGTTTCATGATATCTCTGCGCAGGACAATACACCTAATGCAGAGAAGATTGGCAGACCCAGACGTAGAACTACAGCGCCAAACATTAGAGCACCAAGAGGTAATCCCAATTATACAATCGGTGATATTCCAGCTAGTGCAACCGATGATGATTGGGGAGATTTAGATGCAACCGCACCGCAAATAACACAGCATACAGCACAGGCAACAACGGTTGGTACTGATACCCCACCGCAAATAGCAAGTAATTTACCAGCGGTTAAACAGTCATCAGACCTTGCAACTATACCCCAAGATATGGTACAATATGTCAATAATATTGAATGGACCAATTTAACACAGTTGCCAGGGTATGCAAAACAAATGATCCGTAATATGGGACGACAGGTATTCCATGCATTTGGTGAAATGGCAGATGAAGATATAGATACAGTATCATCCATGACCAATGATCAGGAAGAGTTAGATGCAGTAGCTGGAATGGTTAAAAATTATGGGTCACCAGTAGTAGAAGAAGCAGAAATTGATTTCGGTGATACAATGCCAGGATATAAACCAACTATATCCATTTGGGAATTAGCTGGGCAATATTATAAATTCGTAAAAGATGATCATGGGGATTATATCTACTCGTGGGAACATAAAGATACAAATAAGTTACAACAATGGGATCGCAACGAAGTATCAAATCAAGAAGATTTGGGTTCGATCGAACAACACAGACCATCATTAAACACACCATCTACTGAATCTAGCGATGACCTTGATGATTTAATAAATAGTTTATATTAACAGGATTTTAACACAATGAGAGCAACCGAATTTATAATTGAAAGTACACAAGCAGAACAAAAAGTATTGTCACAAAGAATGTGGCCTACATTAAGCAAGTTTGTCCAATCTGGTATCCAAAAAGATGAACATGCAGATGTTCCGTTGACTGGCGATCCAGCACAAGATGATGCTGCACTCAAACAATTTGCAATACAACATCTTATTCCGCTAGACCAATCAAATGCTGGCAAATTCGCACCATCTATAATTAGATGGTATGGAGCTGGTGAATGGAAAACGGGCGAAGATGAAGAGGATATACAGCTATTACTACAGCAATACCAACAGTTCAGGGGGAAAATGCCTGCTGAAATAAGAGATATTAATAAAGTATCTAGAACACAATTAGTGGGCACAATCAACAATATTGTTCAGGCTGATAAAAAAGCAATGCTAGCTAAACAGAAAGGTGATACTGCATTGGCACGCACTAAAACAGGGGCTAGAGATTATGGGGATATTGGCAAGATAATAATTGATGAAGGTGACTTTATGACAGTTGTTCCGCAATCAGTGGAACAATCAAGGAACGCAGCGTCATTCCCCGCAGGGTCTGTGTATGGCAATAGCAATACATGCCATGCTGGTAACCCTGATAAAGAGGGTAGATCCACCCGTTGGTGTACATTATCAGCAAACAATTTTAAAAGTTATAGTGGGAAAGGTCCATTGTTCGTAATTATTTTAAACTATGGCGATGCTGCTAATATGAGAATGTTTCAATTATGTTATGAAGCTGGTGAATTCAAAAACGAATCAGATGTTGAGATCAATGATGAAGAAATAGCACTATTATCTGGACATAGCGGATATACTAAGTTGCTTAATAGCCTAATCAAGAAACACTATTCGCAATACTTTGATGCAGCATAAGTGACTATTGTGATTATATTATGCATAAAGCAAATACATTATCACAATATATAACAGAATCAACATTTAACCTATCATCCGATGTAGATTTAATATACGATGTATACTTTTCTGATTTTGTAAACAGTTTATGGGAGGGATCATTTGATCCCGATGCACCGTTGCCATATACCAAAGAATTAAGAACTAGTGCATTAACTAGCCCAAAAGCAGTTGAAGCGAATGCCATTAATCCTAGTCTGATTATAATCAATGCGAACGCAAATATATATCGCAAAGATTTAATACAGGTTGGTATCCATCGTCAAGTTCTTGACATAATACGTGATTCTGGGTCACTAAGAGATGCTATCCGCGATGTTGAACGCTATAATAACAAAAAAGTAGCAGACCAGTTTAAAACCGAACTAACTCCTGCACGAATTAAAGGGTCAATCCACCACGAACTATCACATTGGGTAGATGATGCATTGCATAATAACCATATTTCCAATCGCGTAGCATATACATCAGAGTTAGATTTAGGTAATAAGGATAAGGCCAGAAGACATATGAATCAAGGTCAAATTGCACGAGTATTAACAAATTATGAAATTAATGCACAAATTCATTCTATTATAGAGCTCAAGCGGGGGATAGGGGAGGTTAACTGGAATAATATCACATTAGACCAGATGATTGAGAAAAGTCCATCGTTACATACAATAAAGCAAGAGTTGCTTGTATTGGCGTTCAATGATGACAATTTAAATGCTTACCAGTTATGGAAAAAAATACTAAGAAAGCGAATGCATCGTGAGGGGTTACTCGGCGAGAATATGAGATAATGAATTTATACGAACTACACACTAATCCAGAGTCATTATATGGATATGAACAAATACGTGAGAAATATACCAAACCATCACTAGAGACGTGTCAGCAAATGATGGCTGAAACTCATGGGCATCTTGATTTTAGAAAATTCCCTTATAGTATGGTAACTCAGTTGCCTAGTAATTTAACGGTAGATGGGGAGTTAAATATTAACCGTACACAAATAACCCAATTACCTGATAACTTAACCGTAGGCGAGAGTTTATTCTTACAAGTAACACAAATACCAATTACGCAGTTACCTGATAACTTAACAATAAATGGGAGTTTCTCCCTTAACAATACACACATAACTCATATAGGTGATAATTTAACCGTGGGTAAGTATTTAGACCTTAGAAATACACCGATAACACATATAGGCAATAATCTAACAGTACTCGGATATTTATACCTTGAAAATACACCGAGTTTAGATAAAGATAATTTACCTACTGATATGCAAGTGCTCGGAATAGTATACCGGTAAAAGGACAGTATGAAAATTAATGACATAGTATTAGAAGATGGACGCATTATTCCTGGTATCAATACCACAGACGATGTTGGTCCAGATGAAATAAAAATTCAAGCCAAAAAAATGGGATTTACCGTTACTAAAGATGGTGTGCCACCACTATTACACAAACCATACGCAAATCATGTTGATGTTGAGGCTATACATTTTGCAGAAATGGAGAAAGCTATAGTTGAAAATCAATCGCTATATGAGAACCTTGGCATCCAACGAACAAACACTAATATATTTAATTTCATTGCTGATTACAACACTACCCCAATTATAGGAGAATCATACATATACTGTAGCATCTTTGCCATTGGTGATAAAATGGTTACTAAATCCGCATTCAAGAGACCACAAAAATTACTGAACATTGATGAGAATGGGTATATATTTGATATTGCCGGGGAACTAAAATCATTTCCTGAATCAGGAAGCATAGACAATGACATAGTAAAGAAATCAGCATTATTCAGAACAGTGCTTGAATTTAATCAATTTCTATCTATGTTTGAGTTAAAATTTGGTGAAATACATTCACCCCAAATAAGATATTTGACCTAATCACACACGGGATAAATATTCAGATGAATAAAACTTTTTGTATTCTTCCATGGATACACACACATATAAAACCCAATGGGGATGTTCATCTGTGTAGTCGAAAGTCTATCCCATTAGGCAATTTAAATAACAATTCAATCAATGACATAATACATTCCGATAAAATGGATGGCATTAGACAAGATATGCGAGATGGGGAATTCATTGAAGGATGCGAGAAATGTTACCACGAAGAATCATTAAGCCATGCTAGTCAACGATTGTTATTGAACAATTGGTTTAATGAATATTTAAATAACAATACCATCTTACCGTGGAAAGAAGACAGCGATTCATCCTCGTATGATGCAACAAACGACCTAGACTGGTTAGAAATATTCAAAGATACACCGATAACACTAAGATGGATTGCATTACATGGATCTAATGTATGCAATTTAGCATGCCGAGGTTGTTATAGTTTATTGAGTACAAAATGGAGGAAAGATGAAGGAAAATTGGGTATTAACCCCCATTCATTGCAAAATCCAGATTTATCATGGTATGAATTAAACTTCAATGATATAGATGTTATTACTATGTACGGTGGTGAACCATTTTATATGAAGCAGAGTGACCAATTGACGACTGAAATCAAAGATTACTCATCTAATAAAGTATTACAATATTTTACCAACGGGTCAATATTGCCCAAAAATGAAACCCTAGAATTATGGAAATGTATCAAGAAGCTAATTTTATTCATAAGCATTGATGGATATGGCACAGACAATGATTATTTTCGATATGGCAGTAAATGGAACGACATTGAAAAAAACCTAACATATTATGTAACAGAAGGTGAAAAATACGGGTGGGATATAAAAATATCTACATTAATCAATATTCACAATGTAGATAGATTAGATGTTCTTCATAATTGGTTAATAGATCAAGGCATAAAACAGGATGCTGTAATGTACAATCTATGCATTATTCCGCAAGAATTAGATATACGGAATTTACCACAAGAATACAAAGATACCATAATAAAAAGATACAGAACAATCAATCTGCCACAACATATAAAAAACCTAGTGATAAATCAGTTAAACCAAGAACCAAATATATCATTTATTGCAGTCTCTGCTTTTAGTAAAAAATTAGACGAGATCCGCAATCAAATAAATCCGAATATTAACCTTAGCATTAGGTTTCAATAATGATATACGATACCAACCGTAGCATAGCAATGCTAGATTCTAATGCATACACGGGCAGTACAGAACAGTTACCACCTACATTTGATGTTATTGGATATGATTGGGTGAAAAAATTACCCAACCGAAGAATTCATCTATCATTGATATTAGGAGCTTGGGCAGATGAAGAAGACCTACCACTCGGATACGAGTTCTATATAGTGAGCTTCCACTATGAACAAATTAACCTTGTATGGTTGCACAGGCAATCGGATAATATAAAGACACCCATCATTGTACTTCACGATGGGAAATTTTATAACTACACAATTCCTGGTATTACATTCATATCCTATTACACATGGCATTATCAATTAGATAAAATGATTCTATGGTTCAATCCATATATATATGATAAAAATATATCAAAAAAGGCAAGTGCATTCTGTAATAGGATTACAGATTCTAAGTTAATAGTGTTCACGGCAATTGCAGAATATATAGGATTCAATGACAGTGCAAATGCATTACATGGATGGTTCGAACAGTCTAATGCATTCTCTGCAACCGATGATGTTCCTGTTAGTATAAGAGAATTATCTGATATCTTCTTTGAAAAATATTTTGGAACAACATACAAAGTTGATAATTTTAGCAATATAACTGATAATAACAATAAATTTACTGCTAATCCAAACATACCTGCATTGCAAGAATGTGCCATACATTTCACTAACGAAAGTTTTCATTATAGTGATATTTCCAACCATATCGGAGATTATCAACACCCTGGTCCATATATTACCGAAAAAACATTGAAGTGTTTATTAGGGCAAACAGCTTTTGTACCAGTTGGGCAATTTGATACATACGGACACTTAACTCAGTTAGGATTTGAATTCAATTATAACTTTGATACCTCGTTTGACTCTATTATAGGGGATCATGATCGCTTGCTGGGAATTGTAAATTTAATAAAACAATTCGCAAATATGTCCAAAGAAGAACTGTTTGATGGAACTAGAAAATCATCAATGCACAATTATAACCATATAATAAGCGGGGATTTTTATGATATATGTGAAAATATTAATCAAAAATCAATAGAACAAGTTCTCAATATAATTGAATCCAAAATTAAATAAATACATTAATGCACATAAATGAAGTTATCCTCCGAGAAATGGCAAGCAAAAAGCTATTTCACTA
>Ga0233435_1002545_pt1 | contig 15121 bp, 15 predicted proteins | sample SI_122_August201_3_FD_182735 | JGI IMG/M metagenome (GOLD analysis project Ga0233435, IMG submission 182735) | Seawater microbial communities from Saanich Inlet, British Columbia, Canada - SI_122_August2016_135_MG | ecosystem: Environmental > Aquatic > Marine > Inlet | place: Canada: British... | reverse complement strand
ATCAGAATTTTCGATCAGATCATCCAAGCTAACCGGTGTAACGTTATTTTCTGCATAAAATTCTTTAAAATCTAGAATATCATAAGCAATAATCTTGCAATTAAAAGGTTTCAATAACCTCACAAGATCTTTACCTACATGCCCACAACCAACAATGCCAACTGTACAATCAGACAATTGACGACCCTTAACCTGATACCATTCACCATTCCTGACCTCCGCATTAGCAAATACAGTGCGATGTAGCAATGCTATTGCAAATGAAACCACTAACTCAGAGACCGAACGTTTGTTCACACCTCCTGTCCAACCCAACTTTACACCGAACTTTTTCATTGCATGGAGATCAATCATATCTAAACCCACGCCATACTTCCCAATAATATTAAGGTCTGGCAACTGAGAAAGTATAGATTCATCGATAGTCTCTAATGCCGTAATAGCTTTGTCATGACCTCTAAGAAACTGCACTAATGTATCACCCTTTAAAGTAAGACCATCATCATTAAATTTTGCACCGGGATAACGCTTAAGAACCTCTTCTCTCAATACCGGATGCTTAGAAAAAGATCTTGATGCAACAACTAAAGAGCTCACTTTATAGCACCTTTGTCCAAAATTATTTTTCCATTTGATGCTTTTACATTTAGACTATTCTCAAAGTTACCTTTATTGTAAGATACATATCCACCAGCACCCTCTACAATCGCCAAACCTGCCGCAACGTCCCACAACATAATATCATCTTCTACGTAACACTCCGCAGCACCTTTGGCAACATACATCAATGAAATAGATGCAGCACCAACCATTCTAACCTTTCCAAACTGACTCATAAATGCACAATAATCTAATAATTTTTGTCCATTATCAACATCAAATCTTGATGGAAACCCAGTGCATAGAACTGACTCACATAACATTTTAATATTTGATACACTTATCTTTTTATTAGCAATAAATGCTCCAATTTTTTTTCCACCCCAAATAATTTCCTGTGATGATACATTGCCAACTACTCCAAATATTGGAGTATTGCCATCATAAAGAGCAATTGAGATAGCCGATGGGCCTACACCACGCACAAAATTAACAGTGCCGTCTAATGGATCAACTATAAACCTATAAGTAGAACCACTATTTTCTATGCTGGAACCGCCTTCTCCTTCTTCACTCAATATTGGAATACCAATTTTTTCCAACTGATTAAAGATTACTTGATTCATAATATCATCAACTTTTGCTTTCATTTCACGCTTATTTTCTTGCAAATATGAATATTGAATCAAATCTTCAGTACTGTACGATTTCAAGGTTTCGATAGTCTCTCTAACAACAATTTTAACCTTATTGAGTAACTTAGTAATTTCAAGTGAATTCACTATCTTGCCTTATGTGCTTCATTAAGTAGCCAGTTACCAGATGATCCAGCATCAAATGCACATCTTCTGCTGGTCCATACTCACCTTTTTTTGTTGGTACATATACCGACACATCTGCAAGCACTTTTAGCTTACCGCCATCAAAAGCAGAAATTCCTACCGTAACAGCTGCTTTATTCTTCGCAATGCTAAAAGCTTGTATTAAATTAGGAGAATTTCCAGATGCCGATATCGCGACTACCACATCATTCTCTTTTAATAAAACAGATAACTGCTTGCTAAAAACATATTCATACCCATAATCATTCGCTATTGCAGTTATTACTGCTTGATTATCACAAAGACTAATAGCACGGAATGGTCTATCTAATGATTTTGTACCAATAGACAGGTCGTTAACAAAATGACTTGCTGTAGATGCACTGCCACCATTGCCGATAAAATAGACGGTTGCACTTTTTCTTCTTGCTTCTAACAAAACATCAATAAAATCAGAAATTTCTCTATCACTGACACCATTAATAATGTTTACTAAATTTTTTTTATACGATTTAGAAAACCTTTCTTTTGAATTTATTTTATCCATTGTTTTACTTTTCAATATATTTATATTTTAATGCTCATGCATCAAGCTTCCAATATTGATCTTCGTATTCTTTAGACAATCGATCAAGTACAACTAGTGCATCACTACTAATTTCCCTAGCAATTTCTTCTCTACGGATATTAAGCTCATCTCGTTCAGTTGAGTTTTCTTCCGGTGGCTTCCATCCACAACGACGATAAATATCCAGATCAACTCCCTGTGAAACCATATCTCTGGGGACATTCTGCTCTTTCATAATTTTTCTTGTCTCATTCGTGATATTTGTCCCTATAACTTCAGCAATTTTATCCATCCATAAGTCTGGATCTAATACGAACTGCTCAAATGGTATGGTTAACACATTTGATTCAAACTCTAAAGTTATTTTGTCTCTTGCCTTCTGTGTTTTTCTGGTTAGATTATCCATGAAATATATAACACGTTCAAAAGAATTAGATTGTAAATACTTATCTTCCCAACCTTTTACATAGTAAATAAGTTCATTACTATCTTTCTCAAAATAAACCGAAAAACTTCTTGCAGTAGCAATCATATTTTGCATATTTAGTACTTGTTGACGAACCATATAGAGTGGATGACGAACAACCTCGATAAAAACACACCGTTCACCAAGAGACTCCCAAACTGGATCACTAAAAGCCAACATATTATGTACAGAAAAATTGAGTATTGGCTTCTCCTGTATTATTTTTTCAGGTATCGCCGCGTCACCTACATCGTTAAGCCTATTAAAATACTTGGATGGATTGTAATAATTATGGGCGCTAGACAAATCAGACGGCCTGAAATTTACATCTCTCCCCATCATAGTGTTATAAAGCTTTAAATCTGTTTGAATACTAATCATTGTTTTTGCAGCATCCAACTGTATTTTATCCAAATAAAATAACTGACAAATATGCTCTATCTCATAAGAATAAGACAACAATTCTACTTTATCCATTGCTGATATTATATATGAGAATAATGTTTTACCACATCCTGGTAAACCATCCACAAACACAATTTTTTCAGCAAAATAATTCTTTCTTGATAGTGTTACCATTGATATCCTTCTTGCCTATATTAATACTTGTATCAAGATAACTTCAAATAATTTAAAAAATATAATGTATATCTCCTAAGTCAAATTAGAAAAGAAATCTCTCCATTGTCTATGCCAATTGTCATCAACTCTGGCATATTGATAGCAAAATTCTTCTATCACAGAAATTCTTTCTGGGTTTTTCATCCATTCATCGGATGATTTATTAAACACCTTGATTTCCTGTACGAGAGTGTCTACTCTAGAGTGTATCACTCCAACTTTTTCAAGTTTTTTGAATATTTCCTCAACCCACTCTTCTTCTTTCGTTGAAAATCTAGTCCAAAAAATCATTGTTGGTATCTGCGCACTAATACACTCCAAAAATCCAGTTCCAGGTTGGTTCCACAAAATAAGACCACTAGATGAAATTAACTCGCTAGTAAAACCTTTGTCTATTTTATCTATCAAATTATATTTATCTTTATATTTACAACTCAAATCATACATTGTTTCAGACAAAATATCTAAAGTTATATTGTCATACGGCTTAAATACTAAACTTATATTATTAGGTATGAGTGCATCAAAAACATCCCTTATGTTCAGTGAAAAATCACTAACTAAATCTATACGTGGTCCTGTAGCGCCTTGCACAGTTAACGGAAATCTTTTTATACCGCTCGGCATAAAAAGCACGTCAAATTTTTTATTATTTATATATTTCTCTGATTGCCAATATTTTCTTCTTTCACTCAACCAGGGGCTTGGCAGTTGCACCACTTTTAAGTTTCTAAGGAAGTTATAATTTGGAAGCTTATTCCAACCCCAACTAATAAAAATATCTAAATCACGGTATTCATATTCTATAGTTTGATGCAAGTCATTTATATATCCAAAATACCCACCATGTTGGATACCAATAATCTTTATATCTCTTTCTTTGGCTGCCATAATAATAAACTTACCCTTTGCAGCGCCACCCCTAGCTATCATAAATTTAGAATCATATTTTCCTACAACTCTCCTAGCATGCATCATATTAAACTCAAGCGATTCTAATGACTCAATAGGGAAAAATTGTTTAACAAAATTACATATTGAATCATTAACACTTTTTCTGCTCAGTGTAATTTTTTGATTTTCATAAAACTTGTCTAATTCACTACAATTAAAAATATCAGGTGTGAATACTTTAGTTCTAAGCGAATCATTAACCTTAGCTCCATCCATTGACCAATTTAGATCTAAATCATCGAATAATTTATAATAAAATCCATATTTTAAAAATGGGGATTTAGCATATGCAACTCCAAATACAGGCACTTTTCCTTTTCTTATTTTCGATAAAAACAAGCTAAGACGAAACTTTAACCCATTGGAAAAACTCCTAAAATATATTCTAGAAAGATTGTTTACCCTTGTTTTATGTGGAGTTTCATTCGATTTTGAAGAAGAAAGAGTAATGGATGGTTTAATACCCCACAGTTTAGAAACAAGAAGCAGAATGTAACTGTTAAATTTATACTTTTCGTCAGCGTTCCTCCTAAACTCTACAGTTGACACAGGAGTATAAAAATAGTTACAATCTAATTCCTCAACAAGAAAATCTGCTCCATTCTGTTTTACAACCTTGTTCAACCTTACCAATTTATCAAGAAATGCATAAATAATAGGTATTGTTGAATATCTTATAATCACCTCTAAATTATCTGATTCAATTTTAGTATGACTTCTAATATTCTCACATATGTTTTGAATTATAGGATTATATATATCATGGTATTGAGCAGAAATTATACGCATCTCCTCTTGTGAGATAACTATACCCTTTCCTTGACTACTAGGATAAAGCCTTAATCCACTTTTACTTTCTATAGATAGTATTCTCATTTAAACTTGAAAAAATTAACCATATTGAGGATAGCCTAAATTCAGAAGAATTCCGTGTCTTCCCATATTAATTGCAATCACTGAGTTAATTGCTTCGATTATTTTTCTTGGATGATTTGAAAGTATATTTAGCGCAGATTCACATTCATCTGCTAAGGATCTCGATTTACTATCTTCATCTGTGGCTGAGGAAAGAAATTTCAATAACTTATCTTTAAATAAAATTAGTATGCTTTCTATAGAATAGGTATTGTTACTCCTAAATAAAGTCACTTTATAAGAGATCAGTTTTTTTGGAATATAAAAGTACAGTAATGCATCTTTAACTTGTTGCAAAACTTCCACTTTTAAAGATTTTTTATACGACATCTTGCTTGATATTTTTATACTGCTTATAAAAAGTTACATTACTTATCATTACGCTCTTGATCTTGGTGCGAATTTTATCAAATCACAATTTTCTAGGATCTTAGCTTCTGAAATTACTACTTCAAGGTTTTTACCAATTTTTTTTGATATATCAAACAAGCTATGATTGCCATCTGCATAAGCAAGAAAATCCATTCTAGTAGATATGTCAATGTGATCGATTTTTTGATTAATTGTAGGATATAAATTTCGCTTTCCCAATTGAGGCTCACACTTTACAGAATTCTTTGGAAATAACCCTATCTCAAAAGCATCGACAATTAAACTCATAATATTAAGAGATCCATTCAAACCCTCAGCAGTAACAACGTCAAAGTTATCGGCACTTGAATGATATTCTGGATACTCTCCATATTTGGTACGGGAAAACCCACAAAGTGGTAAATCTACCCCAGGGGCACAGTACTGCCTCTCATCCGAGCCTCTCTCTAAAAATGAATACATAGCCACATTATCCAACCCCATAAGAGCTGCCTGCAATGCTTTATCCGCCAAACTATCTCCCATTCGTGATTCAATATGACTATATGATCGTTCATCTCCAACACAAGATAGATTAAAACCACAAATAACTCTCTCTTTAAGCTCTTTAATATGTTCGCTTAAATATGTTATTGATCCAATCGTTTCCGGAATAAAAACAAATCGGTAAGTATACTGAGGATTAGAATATTTTTCTTTTATATATTGAATTAATGCAGTAGAAAGTACAGGTCCAGATAACTCATTATTAGCCATTGAAGGGTGACACACATAGGTTGAAAAAAAAATCTCCTTGCTATTTTTTCCCTTAATTATCAAATCAGCAAGTTCTAAAGTTCCTGCTCCTTTTTTAGCGTCTATAACCACATGATATTTACCCTCTGGAAGGGTCTTCTTATCATTCTCAGACATGCAAAAACCCCACCTATCATTATAATAAGACGTCACATAAGGTATTACATCTGGCTGTTCTGGCTGGGTATAAATATGTGGCAATAGCTCAGGAAGAGAAATATCCATATCACAAGGAATTGAGTATCCAAGTACATGAAGGTTGTTTGCTGAAAATTCTGCAAATCTTAGACCGGACTCATGCTCAATATATGCATCGTATATATTCCACTCATCAGGAATCTCCCAATCAAAAACTTTAGTTCCAGATTTGTAAGAGTGGATATGCAGATCTGGATTAATATTCTTTAGATATTCTAATGTTTGTCTCGTTCCATGGCCTGTTAAAGATCTGGGATAACTCCACATATCTTTCATCCATTCTATCATTTGCTCACCAACTATCATATTTAGATGGATTATTTAGCCTCTATAATATTCAAAATCAAAGCATAGTTCATACTATCAATAATTTCCTCATCTGTAAATTCAATATTAAACTCCTCTTCAAGAGCAATAATTAAATTCATGTGTTTTAACGAATCCCAGCTTTCAGTATTACTAGTCGATGCATCGTTATTGATTGAATTAACATCAATATTAAAAACATCGCTCATTACTTGTTTAATTCTATCTTCCACTTTTTCACTTCTATATATTTTATATCCCTGGTTTTATAATTATCGACAACCAAATTATATTGTGAATTATCATTAATCTCATCCGTTTTACTGAAACCGATCCTATCATAGAAATCAACTACCTGTTGGTTTCTATTGGTTTTGATATATTGCGATCTTAACTCACTATTGCCTTTATTTTTTACTATACTCATAATAATATCCATAAAACTATACTCAATATCTCTACCAAGCACTCGACAACTCAAAAGTAATGTATCAATCATCGATTCAGCATTATCTAATATAGCCAATCCAGTTAAGCCATAATCACCAAATTTATCATGGATATTTATTGAGATAACAGCTTTATCCTTCTCCTTAATAAAGGCTTCAATGTCATTCTCAGTATATCTTTTGGTAGTTAAATTGAATTGATTTGTCTTTTGTGTCAATTGTGCAATTCTAGATACTTGTGTTAAATCATCAATACGCACAGTTATTATCAAGCCAAGAGATGTTAGGTAATCCTTAATACTACCTGATTTATAATTGGATCTTTGAATTTGATCCTTGTAAATTTGAACTTTTTGTACGTCTTCTTTAGTTCTTGACGGATTGTAAAATAAATTACTCAACTCTCTCATCATTAAACCATATTCAAATTCTTTTACAGGCACTTGAAAACATTTTACTTCTGGTAATAAACTTCTTATCAACTCAATTTCAAAACTTGAATCATCAACAAATACTAAACTATCAAGCCCAACATTTAGATCTTGTGCAATAGATTTCAAATTTGATACTTTATCATTCCAATTAACCTTTTTTATGACAATGTTATCATCTCCAAGAATCATATCTGGATGGTTAGACAGCACTTTATCAACATCTTCAGGGTTGTTTTTACTACAAAGTCCGATGATCACCCCCTGTTTTGAAAGCTCTAATGCCAAATATTGGACCTCTTGATATATTTTAATATGATCAAACCCATCCTCTCCGAGTACGCCCTTCCATAAAGTGTTGTCGCAATCAAAAATCAAAACTTTTTTTATTTTCCCAGTTGCAGATAAAAATATTGGTTTAATGTGTTCAAAATATACTTTATAAAATTCAACACTGTATAAAGTTTTTGAAGAATAGTAATACCTTAAATCAACTGAAGACTTAATGGATAGTTTTGATATAACTTTATCTATATCAATAATTTTTATATTCGCATTAATCCTACCCTCTAAATATAGATTTAAATCCTTTTCCAATTTATTTATTCTATTAGAAGATAAACCAAATTGATTAAACACAAGTGATGAAAATTTATTGACCAAAACCAATGGTATTTTATTGAGGTTGTTAAAAACTAAATCAATTTCTAATTTTATTTTTTCAATAATATTTTGGAACTCGGTTTTGCTTAGAGTATTAATTTTATATTGAAGTCCATCAAAAAAATTACACACCTCCCAAAATATAACAACTGCATTCACATTTTGTAGTTTTGCACTATCTTGAACTACATTATCATACTCACCTAATAATACACTTGCATTGACACCCTCCACTCTTAATAGATATTCGCAAATATCTTTAGATTGGTGAACCATTATATTAGAAAGAATAAATATTTTGTACTCTGGAAGGTTTATGCCACCCTCTAATTCATTGTTTAATTTAATTATTTCACTGTATTTCATACTCTTTTTTAATATCTATTTTTTTTATTTGCTTCTATATAAATTATAGAAAAAAAATGAAAAACCTTTATAAGCATATGTTCAAGTAATTTATAAAAGATTTTAAACTTGCATAAAAGGAGGGCTATCTACTCCTCTTCATAACGACATAAATATTTTGGATCTACAGCTAGCTTCTTCTTAATAAAATTAAAAAGTATTCGTATTTTAATAACCTCTATCTTCAGATTGTATATCGGAATAGTCCAAGTTTCAATTAAGTCATTTTCTTTTATATCTTTTTTTAATTGTACAAATGAATTTACATAATTTAAATTTAAATCCCTGCAAAAATAAGTTATCTTGTTATTAACTTTGCATCTATTTGCATCAATACTGGTTCCGTAAAAATCCTTATCAAACCTATAATTTATATTTAATTTTCTTTCTAAAAAATGTATTTCAGTTAAATATTCTAATACTCCTCCGATTGCCCCCAAATATCCATCTTTGTTAAATACCTCTTCAATTAATGATCCTTCACCAAAGGAAGAATAGTTAGACACTTTAAAATGTTTATTTGAGAATTTATCTCCAAATAATAAATATGAAAAATTTGCATCTGCAGTTCTTTTAGACTTATTATTCATTCTAAGGAATTCACTCACTTCATCCAAATCAGCTGGTGTATTTAAAATATCATAAACTTCATTTTTTGTATAAGTATAGGAATACACTGGAATTGCTATATTACCACCATAATCTCGAACTTTATTCAACATCAAATTCAAGTTTAAGAATCTATCTGCATTATCACCCCCCATCCTTAATAATCCTATGGGATTTATATGGATGATCAATGGATTATTTTTTATCTTATTTGATAATTCTTGAATATTTAACATTTGTTATATCTAGATTAAGAGCTATATATTAATTCACCAATTCTTGCAGCTTTAGGTCGAATTCCAAGCACCAGATCCACTCCATTTTTCAAATGTTTAATATACTCTGCTAGCATCTCTGAATTATGCTGATTATCTGCATCAAAGGTAATAACTGCATCATAGTTGCGCTTATCTGCTTCAATGAAGCCACTATTCAAAGTCTTATCGTATCCTTGGTTTGTCTTGTGGTTAATGACAATTGCGCCAGCCTGTAATGCTATTTTCTCAGTGGAATCTATAGATGCATCATTAACCACAATAACATCTCCATACATAGAAACTTCCTCTATCACCTTCCTTATGGTGCTCTCTTCATTGTAGGCAGGTATAACAATTACTACTTTAAATCTGACCACCGAATACACTCTCCAGAGGTAACATTATTTACCAAAATTTTACCAATAATATTTTGTATTTCATAAGGTGGTAGAGCGTTAGCTGGACAAGGGCGCAATACTTCAACATCTTTTCTATCAAGAATCGACCCAGATTGTAAAATCTTTAACAACTGTAAGGAATAAATTTAAAATTTTCCAATTTTGTTTTTATTATTCTTAATCCACTCTTGTAGAGTCTCTATACTCATCCATTCTGTATTATTATTACTCGTGTAGCTAAAGCCTTTTTCTACTGGTTTACCGTTTTTAATTAACTCTTTAGAATGAAACCAATTATTAATTGCAGGTAAAATTTTATAGTAATTATCGTATTCATAAGTATAAAGAGAGTCATCCTCTCCAATCATTTCTTCATGCAATTTTTCACCTGGTCTAATTCCAATAACCTTTTGTACAGCATCTTTATCTATTGCAGATGCTAAGTCAGTAACTTTCATAGATGGGATTTTTTTAACATAAATCTCACCTCCAAGCATATCATCGAATGCCTTCCAAACAAGTTCCACACCTTCTTCTAGTGTAATCATAAAACGAGTCATCCGATTATCTGTGATAGGTAATACACCATTATTTTTTTCTTGTATAAAAAATGGTATTACTGACCCCCTAGAGCCCATAACATTGCCATAACGTACAACTGAAAATTGAGTTTTGTGCTCACCTGAATAAGAATTACTTGCCACAAACATTTTGTCGGATGCTAGTTTTGTAGCGCCATATAAACTAACCGGCCTACTAGCCTTGTCAGTAGATAATGCAACAACTTTTTTAATATTATGATCGATACATGCATCAATTAAATTCATTGCACCATTTATGTTTGTTTTAATGCACTCAAACGGATTATATTCTGCTGTTGGTACAATTTTAGTAGCGGCAGCATGTACTACATAATCAACACCATCTAACGCACGATACAATCTATCCTTATCCCTAACATCGCCAATAAAAAACCTAACTCTTTCATCATCTTTATACAATTTTTGCATTTCCCATTGTTTCATTTCATCGCGTGATAAGATAACAAGTCTTCTAGGATTATATTTTTCTAAAGTCATTTTGATAAATGCATGTCCAAATGAACCTGTGCCTCCAGTAACTAATATAGACTTACCTTTTAACATATTTAATATTTTTTAATACAATTAATGAGAGTTACAAAAAAACTTTACAATCTAAATCACTTTCTATTTTTTTTGGCATGTTATTGTAATCATGTTTACAATTATTGATAATATTTTCAATAGCCCAATCTAAATTATTATTCGAATCATTGACTACATAATCAGCCAAAGGCGAGGTCATTTTTTCTAAATATTCTCCACTAAAACCAATTAAATTCTGCACTATAGGTACCCTTGCTATATAAAAGTCGTTTATTACCGTAGTATTACTAACAAAAACACTAACTATTGATCTGCTAGCCAATACCATTGGATGCAATTCTGTCAAAATAAAATTTATTTTATGCTCTTTACCTATTTCATCAATAAATTTTTTTAACATACTTATGTCATCGTAAACTTTCGGTTTGATAAAAATTGGAAAATCTTTTGAATACTTAGCTAGAGATATTAAAGTTTTTTTAAAAGCTTTAGCATGTAATCTTGTTAATTCATCATCATGATACCTTAACATTAATCGACCAATTACAATTGAAATAATATTCTTTGAGTTGGAATTTAAAGCATTTAATTCTTGATCAATATAATTATTAGCATTTTTTGATAAAAACTCTATCCATGCAGGTGAGTTTCTAGAGTTTAAGAATACAACCTTCTTTGCCTTATATGACTCCTTATGTTTAAAATAATTCCATGATTCATGGAAGCCCAAAAGAATTGAAGCTTTTAATGGCACATAATCTCTACCTAACTTAAAATACAATAAACTATTTGCTCGATATTGATAAATAGTGGATGCATTTTTTGTAGTAACGCTACCAAATTCAGCATTATTATTTATAAATCTTCCATACGAAGACGATTCACATAAAATTCTCTTTCTTAAAAAAAATAGCCATCTAATAAAAACAAGTGGTCTTTCATTTAACCCTCCGAAATGTAGAATATAACTATCATTAAAGTTCACTTGTAAAGAGATTTTAAGAACATTAAATAAAAAAAATAACTTTCTAATAATTTTAAAACTATTTTTTAGGCTATATATATAAACCAATGATCCAATGGTATTTATAGCATCATTTAGGACTATATTGTCATTTTTAATTGCATCGTAAGTTCCTTTGTCAAAAACAACAAATACAAATTTAAATCCGCACTGTTTATTCATTTCAAAAGCAAATGGGATTATAGAATCTAGAGAAATTATTTTATTTTTTAAAAAAATAAAAATTATTTTACTTTTCATACTAAATCTTATACCATCATAACTAATGCATCTTTAAAATTGTTTCTGTTTCAAAGAACAGAGCGTCCGCCATCCATTACAATGTTTTGCCCATTCATATATGCAGAAGCATCCGAACATAAAAATTGCACAGCACCACGATATTCGTCCCTGGTTGCCATTCTATTCATTGGAATAAGGTGTGTAAGTTTTTGTACAAAATCATCGCTTTGCCCATTAAAAACACCACCTGGAGATAAAGCGTTACACCTAACTCCTTGATCTGCCCAATAAGTTGCCAAATATTTGGTAAGTCCAATCAACCCATGTTTGATTACTGAATAGGTAACTGGCTTAACTGGTTGCTGATCAGGACTCAAGCCATCTTTTTTATAGAGTCTTTGGTCGGGTGCAAAAACTGATAGATCCGATGCAATATTTAATATAATCCCCTCACCCCTCTTTGCCATCGCTTGTCCAAAAACCTGAGAACATAGCATAGCACCAGTTAATCCAACTTTAAGTTGAAAATCCCAATCGTACACTAAAAAATTCTCCAATCTCGAAGTTTCAACTACACTGTTTTTTTGCACCTTAGGATCGATGGCTGCATTATTTATTAAAATATCAATTACAAATTCATTATCTTGTAACTCACTAGCCACGTTTTGAATATTACTTTCACTTGTAACATCCATGACTTTATAAAAAAGTCGAGACTTATTATCTGAATTCAATAGAGTGTTGTATGCTTTTTTTAGACCTTTTTCATTGACGTCAGTCATAACAACAGTAGCGCCAATCTCTAATAAAGCTAATGTATGCTCAACACCAAGTAAGCCAGAAGCCCCCGTTATAAGTGCAGCTTTATTTGTTAAATTAAATTTATTCATAATTTTTTACAAAAAAATGTCATATTTGACCCATAAAACGGCGGAGAAATTTCTTTATCATTCAAAATTTTTAGTAGATCATCTTTATTAAACCATGGGGTATCAAAATACGGATATTCTACCTTCATAATTTTAAAGTCATTATCTCGCAAACATCGGTGCATAGAATCTGATGAGAATAGGCTGATATGGGTTGGGTCATTTAATAATCTAAATCTATCTCCATACCTTCTAGCAGCCGCAGAATCAAAATCAGGGGTGCCAACTATAAAGACTCCTTTATCATTCAACATGCTTCTAATTTTGTTTAATGCCCATACAGGGTCTTCCAAGTGCTCTATTACATGATTCATGACAATTACATCAAACTTACCATTATCTGGAAAATTTTCTAAAATACCATTAAAAACATTACCATATTGTTTAGCATGATTTGAGGCGAACTTACTTATCTCTACTCCGTATTTATCCCAATCATCATTAAGATAAGAAAGTAACCATCCCAAGCCACAACCAATATCTAGAATTTTCTTTGCATCCAGGATGTCTAAATAGTCAGTAATCTCCTTGACTCCAGACAACCACTGTTCCCGCTCTTCCAATAGGTGTCTTTCTTTTCCATCTGGATCTATAGCAATTTCATGATACTCTTCTTCATAACCCGCGCCTACATCTGGAGGAATTGAAGCAAAATAATCTCCACTTTCATAAAGGTTTTGCATTAGCTCTTGTAACGGTATATTTCTCATAAGTCTCTAAGACAGGGTGTCGCCAAAATATTGTTGTGTTTTTCTCATAACTTCAATTTGAATATTACGTTCCTCTTCGCTTGCCTGATTCGTTGTAAAATTCATCAAGTTTTTTTGTAAGTCAACTGCTACTGGTGTTTCCCCATATCCAATATTTCTATCACGAAATACCGGCTCTTGGTGTTGTAATTTAGATGCTGCATATATTCCATCACCACCTAATTCAATATATTTTTTTCTGAATTCCTCCCAAGTTACACCTAGTTTTTCACCATTGAATTTTGCAGAAAAGGTGTAATAAGTATGATAATAACCATCCAAAACTCTCTGTGGAGTCAAAAGTTCTGAATTTACTAACACCTCTGTATACGACAACCCCATTGCTCTGCGTAGATCTATAAAATATTCAGCTCTTTCCATTTGTGCAAGTGCCACTGCTGCTGCCATTTGACCCAATCTATAGTTGTAACCTATTTCATCAAATCTATCCCAATCAGGGTTTTGTAACTTATCCCTATCCGTCCTAACCTTTCCAGATTCTGCTGTCAAAGATTTAAAACCAAGTCCACCAATCTTTCTGATTAACGTCGCCAATTTCTCATCATTACAAGTAATAATCCCGCCATCTCCACAAGTTAGTTGCTTTGAGTTTTCAAAACTCCAACTTCCCGCGTCACCAATTGTTCCAGCCAATCGCCCATCACCAGTTCTTCCCATATGGCATTGAGCACAGTCCTCCAAAACCATTAAATTATTCTTTTTAGCAATGACCATGATTGCATCCATGTCACAAACACCACCATACATATGCGTTACAAAGATAACCTTAGTTTTATCAGTAATTTTTCTTTCAATATCAGCAGGGTCCATTAAAAATGTGTCGGGCATTGAATCAACAAATACTGGCGTTGCACCTGTGTAGTAAGGTGCTAATCCGCACATTAAAGGAGTTAATGCAGGCGTTAGAACTTCATCGCCAGGGCCGCACCCCATTGCCAATAATGTCGCATGCAATGTGGAGGTTCCAGAGTTAAATGCAACACTGTATGAAGCGCCATAGGTCTTTGAAAAATAACTTTCCAATCTTGTTGTAAATGCACCATCTGAACCAGCCCTAAATCCTGAAGATAGAACCTCTTCTAAATATTTTCTTTCGTTTCCTTCAAATCTCCAAGCAGGAACTCCCATTTTTTACTCCTTAATAATTAAATTTTCTTAGCCTGCTGGCCAGCTTTCCACTCTTCATTCCTGAACCAATTTATTTTATACATTTCTGGATTA
>Ga0233435_1002531_pt1 | contig 15181 bp, 13 predicted proteins | sample SI_122_August201_3_FD_182735 | JGI IMG/M metagenome (GOLD analysis project Ga0233435, IMG submission 182735) | Seawater microbial communities from Saanich Inlet, British Columbia, Canada - SI_122_August2016_135_MG | ecosystem: Environmental > Aquatic > Marine > Inlet | place: Canada: British... | reverse complement strand
CCATCAAAATCAAAATCAGTAACAAATGGTGGTAATAAATTTTCCAAAGCAACTTCAGAGTGCTGCGCTGCAAACAAAGAAACTCCATTCTCATCGATTCCTCTCACCCACCCATCTGCGGATGCAAAAAACAAAGCATTTTTTCCATTGTAATCAAAGGCTTGAATTTTGCTTACAGGTGATTTAACATCAATCATTGCTTCTGACGTTAGAAAGTAAAATTTTGGTTCGTTTAATCTAGCCTTTATTGATAACTTGTAAATTAAACCTTGCTTTGAACCAATGACTAAATCAGTTGATCCATCTTCATTTTTTATTGGAAGAAATTCACCAGAAATCTGATTTGGTAACATGGTTCGAATAAAATTGCCATCTTCTGCTACTGCAAAAATCTTTCCTGCATGATCAGCAATTGTTAAAAACTCTTTTCCATCCTCTGCAATCATTTTTTCTAAACTGCCATTAAATGAAAAACTACCTGTCTCTATACCTGGACTAAGTACCTGAATATTAAGTTTAGAAAGATCTGTGCAATAATATGAAGACAAATATGATTTAACTCCATCTGCTGAAATTCTTCCCATTCCAAGTTTGGAAAAGATGACTTCTGTTTCTACTCGAGCATAATCTGTTTTAATCTCTGCAAATACTTCATCTGCTTTTTCAATTTGGCCACGATCAATTAAGGCAGTTGCAGTGTTTAATTTGTTATGATATCTATCATTGTCGCTGCACTGATAACTAACAAAAGCAAAAGTTGTGAACATAGGCACAGTCCAGTAAGATAAAAATTTGAAAAAAGCTATATTGTCACTAATACGTTTTTCCTTTTTTTCGATAATAGCTTCATTTTCTTCCAGTTGTTTATATATTTCAACGTTATGTTTTGTAATAGAGTTATACTTTGAAAGTAATGAACTAATGATTGAACCTAAGTTACTCATTTTGGTCACCAACAATAATTTCTTCAATTCCAGTTTCTATCTTTGGACCTAAATTTGGTTCTTGATCAAATATATTTGAAACAACATAACCTATTGCAGCTCCAGCTAACAAACTAATAATTGGAATGTAAAAATAATCTTCCTCATCCTCTAAATTCATACCACTATCTTGCCAAATTTTTCTTAGACTAATTTTTCGTTTAATTGGTTTTCTTTTTTCAACTAAAGAATCAAGATCAAAAAAGGACTGATCTTCTTCTTTGATATATGGTTTATGTTCCCGGTCCATTATTTCGGAAAGTAATTTGTCACTATCAGCAACAGAACTTGTGATGTTACAAGGAGTGGAATTATTTAATACTTGGCCTATAGCAGATTGTAAGGCAGGCTTATTGGCAGCAACCAATCTATTAAATTGCCGGCTCATTAATTCAGGGTTTTCGTCAGTTATCAACTGATTAAAGCTTGCTATGTCAGTCTCATTGTCGAGTAAACTTTGACAGATATCTCTTAATACCAATTCTTTCTCTCTTTTATCAGAAACACTGGACAGGACTTCTGAAGCAAATACCATCTTCTCAAATGAGCCCAAAATATAGAAAAAATTATTTTGATCAAAAGTAAAGCTTTCCCATGTTAGATTTGAAGTATTTAATGTCTGATTTGAATTGTTTATTGCTGTCTGATAAGATTTTTGAGTTGCAAACATTCCTAACATTTTTGAAAGATTATCTGGAAGATCTCTTTGCTCTGTATAATCATAAATATCAAGCATCAAAGCACGATGTGGCAAAACCCTCAAAGTATTAGTTTTTTGTAAATGAGTAAATGCGTATCTTTTAAAACGATCAATTTCTAGTTTTCGATCTCCATAAATAAATGATTCTAATAATTGTATCTCTTCTTTTGTTCCAAGTGCTTTTATTCCTTCATGGAATAATTCATAAGTTGCTTCAAGGCAATCCTGAGCAGTTAAGCCAGAATTGGCAGGGCCAAATGCTGGTTTTGCTGCATCTACAACAGTATGCCGACCATCACGGACGGGATTATTGAATCTAGCATTGGCATGTAGATTTTGAACATCCAGAGTAAAAGGGAGTTTAGTAGCATTTTCTTCATAGTTTAACATTGTCCCAGCATAAAAAAGAAAGAAGGCTTTTACTTGATCCAAATTTTCAATATAATCACCAAGTAGTTCTAATCTCCCAGGTGATGGATCATTTTTGTATCTCAAATTAATTCCAACTGAGATTGGACTTAAGGTGAATAACCCATAAGGAATTGCAAAATCTTTCATAGCCTCAACTCGCATTGTTGATTTTAACACATTAGTTAAATTCCAATGTGAAGTGTATCCGATTAAATCGGATTTCGGATCTTGTGAGAGTAAATCAATTAATTCTTTCCTAGCAAGATATACTGCATCTGTGGCTCTTGATGCAAACCCTTTCTCAACTCGAACTGGACTAGAACATACTTCTGGGTCACCTGCATCCGAATATAAAGCGCTCCCACATTCAGTTCTAACAGATGTTGGGCTTTTATAAAAAAATCCTTTTGACGACCTCTTTAACATTCTTTCCAAATCTGTTGAAATATTTTGTAGTTCTCCATCATGAACATACTGGTACTCATTCTCAACTCCGACATAGATTAGATTAGTCATTTTTTTACGGGCCGAACCTCAGCATAATAGTAGACATCATGAACTACTTTCGAAACTATAGAAATTACTGAAGAGGCAGAACTTGGATTAAAATATGGTTTAGCTACTGCGTTTAAATCAAAATAAAATGGGAGCTTAACTTTTTGATGAAATGTTTCCAACAAAGCTTCAACTCCAGCCCAAGCAAGATCCATTTTTCGATCGTTAAGAAAATCTGGTTTTGGCGTAGTTCTGAACTTAGCTTCTGGAGTACTAAAATAACCTACACGATTACACATTACTGCAATAGCGTAATCAGAGTTTACAACTCCTACATCATGAGTATCATTTCCACTGTTTACATCAGAAATTAGACCAATTTTTCCACCTACAACAGTCGTTGCTGGTAATAATGAAACTAACTGAGCACTACCTCCAAGTTCTAAGATACCTTGCATAGCGTCACAACTTGGGTTACTTGCAGATTTTCCATTGTAAATTTGTTCTAATAACAAGGTCATGTCTGAGGCGCAAGTTAAGTTACTGCCATCTTCATTCCAGTCACTGGTGTATCTTGGAACATTGTAGGCTAGAAGATGACCCAGCATAGTTTTACTTGCTCCTAACTCTTGCATGGTTTCATTCATTCGTTGAACTCCAACATGGCTTGCAAGCATGTTTGTTGCTTCATTGTCTGAAACTACAATCATTAATTCGAGTAATTTGTCAATAGGAACTTTTGTGCCTTCTGGCATGCGACTGATAGGATCAAAATCTTCTAAAGTAAAACGATGATCAACTACTAATTCATCATCCAAATTTATCTCACCACTATCAACTTGACGCATAACTTCAATCATTACAGGGATTTTAATCACTGATGCAGCCCAACCAGGACGAGTGGCGTTAATATCAATTGGAGGAAGTCTACCATGTAAATCTCTAAATGAAACGCCAATGTATGCTCCTCTAAGGTTTCCCTCAAATATTGCAACATTTTTTGCCAATACTTCAGCAAGATTAGATTTATTAGCTGAACCAAATGCTTCTTGAAATCCGCGATTATATCCAGCTTGCATAGTATTGTGTGAAGGAGTATAAAATCTCATATCATCTCTAAACTTTGAAGGAATCCTTCTAAAAAGAGATTTTATTCTGTCTCTCATCTTGGTGCACCTACTTCTTTTGCAAATGCGGCATATCCTTGACCTGGACAAATTTTTAATTTATCAGCGAAGTAAACAATTCGGCTAAAATCTTCTAAAGATTTTTTTGGGCAAACTCTGCGGTATCTCATGACATTTTCAGCAATTTGATTTCTTAGGGGGATAAAATTTTCTGGGTCATAAACAGAGGCATCAAATTTAATTTTAGGAAATTTTGGGCCGTCAATTTTGCTATTAAAATCTATAACTAATTTGTCAAGAAAATCAAATTGACCAAAGGTGTGTGAATGAAGATTAAGTGGACTTGCGGAGATTTCAGTTAATGTATCATACAAACTAGCAAAACTAGTTCTGGCTTTTTGAGATGCAGCACATTTGTTTACATCCATTAATACAATACCAACGCTCCCATTATTTCTACCATAAACATGTGCTCCTTGAACGTCAATTGGTCTTGTCGAAAAAATAGTTCCATCTTCTTTGATTGCAAAATGATAACCAATCCCAGACCAACCTAATCTTCTATGAAAATTTAGTATATTGCCTGGATTAGCACTATGTTTGAAAGTGTTATGAAGATAAACTGTATCAAAGTGATCCATTGGAGTTAGATCAGGTTTTAGTTCATAAATACATTCTGTGATAGAAAGATCTCCAATTTTTCCTGGTCGGTAAATTAATTGTTCTCCAATTTGATTAGGAACTGCAGCTCTAGAGTTTAGATTTTTTATTATTGTTTTTTCTACCAAAGTATCAATACCTTGGGTGTTTTCAGAATTCTTAGAAAACAGTTATGTTTTCAAGACAGCAAAAATGTTTGATTTTTATCTGTTAATATTCACGGTTGTGGTCCCCTCAACCTGGGCCAATATAATTGACTAAATAGAATTAACACTGAGTATTTATAAGTGTTTCACTACAAAGTGATAAAAATTAGCCTAGTTGTGTTGAATGGGTAGAATTTTGTGGGATTTGAAGCTAATTGCTTCAGAAATGGACACAGAAAATAGGGGTTATTTTTTCTCTTTAGCTTTCTTCTTCCTAGCTTCCTTCTTCTCTTTCTTCTTATTATCCTGATACTCACGATCACTTTCTTTATTCTTCAACTCATACTCCATCCCTTTGAGGACATTACGAAGCTCAATTGCTTTTTCGAAATCAAGTCCTTCAGCAGCTTTTTTCATATCAGCTTCAATTGTCAGCATTTGCTGCTCTAACTGAGATTTACCAAGATGTTTAATACCTTTAACTTCACGGGTTTTTTCTGCAACTTCTTTTTTGATAGTAGTTGGTGTGATTCCATGCTCTTTGTTGTAAAGTTCTTGTTTACGACGACGCTGTTTAGTGATAGCAACTGCGCTTCTAATTGAATCTGTGATTTTATTAGCATACAAAATTACTCGACCATTTTCGTTTCTTGCAGCTCTTCCAATTGTTTGAATCAAACTTCTTTCATTTCGTAAAAATCCTTCCTTGTCAGCGTCAAGAATTGCAACTAATGAAACTTCTGGTAGATCAAGACCTTCACGTAACAAATTGATTCCAACTAAAACATCATAATCACCAGCTCTTAACGCTCTGATTAATTCGATTCGATCTAAACTTTGAATGTCGGAGTGCATGTACCTCACATTAATCCCAGCTTTCGCTAAATAATCGGTTAAATCTTCAGCCATGCGTTTTGTTAAAGTGGTGATTAAAGTTCGATCACCTTTCATTGTGGTTGCTGCAATTTGTTTGAGTAGATCTTGAATTTGTCCATCAATTGGTTTGATCTCAATTGTTGGATCAAGTAACCCAGTTGGACGAATAATTAATTCTACAACTTGGCCAGATTCTTCCATCTCATAATTAGCTGGAGTTGCTGACACACAAACAACATGATTAAAGAATTTTTCAAACTCTTTGAATTTTAATGGTCGGTTATCAAATGCGCTCGGTAATCTGAATCCAAAATCAATTAGATTCTTTTTTCTTGCATAATCACCTTTATACATTGCATGTGATTGTGGAATTGTTTGATGGCTCTCGTCGATAATTAACATAAAGTCATCTGGGAAGTAGTTGAGCAAAGTGTGCGGTGGAGTTCCTTCTTTTCGTCCTTCAAAATGTCGACTGTAATTTTCAATCCCTGAACAATAACCTAGCTCTTGAATCATTTCTAAATCGTATTTTACTCGTTGTTTTAACCTTTGTTTTTCAAGTTCTTGTAATTCTGGCAGACGATATTTTAATTCATCTTTAATTTCTTCAATAGCATTAATGGTTTTTTCTTCGGGAACTACGAATTGTTTTGCAGGATAAACTGTGAACTCAGTTAAGTCAGTGATTTTTTCCGCTGTTACTTTATGACGTTCAGTAATTGAATCAACTTGGTCATCCCAAAGTTCGATTCTTAAATAATGGTCATCATAGGCTGGAAACACTTCAATTGTATCACCTTTGAGTCTGAATTTTCCAGATTCAATTGCACCAGGTGTTCTTTCATATTGCATTGCAACTAAATGTTTGATAATTTTGCGTCTTGTGATCTTTTGACCTTTTTTTAGTGCAAGAGAAAGTTGTCTGAAATTTTCAGGGTTTCCTAAACCATAGATACATGAGATACTAGCAACAACAATTACATCTTTTCTGGATAATAGTGATGCTGTAGTTCTTAGACGCATTTTTTCAATTTGCTCATTGATACTGGCATCCTTTTCGATGTAAGTGTCTGATGTTGGGATGTAAGATTCTGGTTGATAGTAATCGTAATAAGAAATGAAGTATTCAACTCTGTTTTCAGGAAACATTAATCTGAGTTCTTCATATAACTGAGCAGCTAGTGTTTTGTTGTGTGCGAGAACTAAAGTTGGTACTCCTACATTTTGAATCAAGTTTGCCATACAAAATGTTTTCCCACTGCCAGTTATCCCTAGCAAAGTTTGCATTTTGTGTTTTTTGTATCCAGCTACTAGTTTTTTGATTGCAGCTGGTTGACCTCCAGCTGGTTTGAACTTAGATACAAGTTTGAATGGAGATTTGGTTATTGGCATAGAATGTTTATTTTGTGTATTTACTTATATATGCTTGCTAGGTTTGACCAGTGGCTTGATCTTGCTTGACAAATAACTTTATAAAGTAGAAATCTGTCAAATAACTTAAGAGTTCTGGGTGGCCATAAAACATGGTAATTAATAGATCATTAGATAATTCATTTCAAAGACAATTTGCTTTAAGTGGATTTAAGCGAGATTTTGAAAAATTGAATTCAGATAGTTTGCCACTTTCAGGAGAATATGTTAAACTTTTAGATAATGCATTAACTGGTGTTGGTTATAGTAGTGGAAGATTTGGTAGAACATATAGACGAGTGAGTAATGAAGGTTGTAGGACAGAAATTTTTTGTGTAAACCAAGGCGGTAAAGATTCTTATTTTGATTATACAAAAATAACTGGATTTGGGTCATCAACTATACATCCTACAGGTGTAAATGAGGCACATCAATTTTTGTATAAACATAAGGTACTTCGTTCTAGTGTTAAATTTTTATTAGGTACAGCGGTACTCGCTGGAGCAGCATTTGGATTTGAGTATTTTGCAAATCAGTTACAAATAATTTCTGATGAGTCTATTTCAGAGATATATTCTGCAACTGCTTTCTCTGCTTTCCTATCTGCATGTGCCGGACCTATTGTGTTTATAGGGGTTGATTCATTTCGTTGTTTTGATCCTTTGTATACAGGTAAAATAAAGTCTGTTTGGTCTTTAGAAGATGTACCTTTTGGATCACGTACAGAAGCAGGATATTTGCAAAAATATCTTGATAGGAAAAAAGGAATTCAAGTAGAAAGATTTTGCGGATCTCATGATATTACTCGTTTAGAGAATGCACTTGAAGTAACTGAAGATTTAGTTGATATCCGAGATAGTGAGTAAACTATTTGGTTTGAAAAAAATGAAAACAAAATCTCAACATTTAGAAGAACTAAGAAAAACTTTAACTATTGATAAATATAGTTTTTGGTTAAAATATTTTGACAATAATGATAAGGAAGAGATAGAAGAATATATCAAATTATCTTTAAAATTATTTGATCAGTTAAAAAAGGATGGGTTTCATAAATTAATCTCGCGTTATCCAAATTTAAGTAATAACAGTAATGTTGATTTATCCAAATATTTAGACCGAAATGAAAGAAAGATAAAAAATATTTTAAGAACAAGTATTGCTGAGAATGAACTTTGTAAATTAAATAATTTAGATATAGGATTGCGATTTAAACTTTTATCCTATTTAACATATTCAGAATCTATTCTATTCTTATTTGAAGAAATTATTAAACTCAAATTAGGTAAAGATCTTCCTTATTTGGTATTAAGCAAATTACAAACAGAGATTCTTGATGATGAAAATTATAACAGTTTTAAAACTTTATTTTTGCGATTAAACGAACATTTAAGAAATGCAATTGGTCATTCAGATTATGAAATTTCAAATAAAAAAATAACTTATTTCTATTATAACCGTAACACAAAGATGAATGAATCTGATTCAATCTCAATTAATGAATTTCAAAAAAATCTACTAAAACTTAATCTGTTGTTTGATATTTTATTGGTTCAAATCGACAAGCCATTTTTGAAAGAAATTGAAAATTTATATCTCGAAAATGAATAAAAAATACCTTAAATCTTTAATTTTTTGCATTTTCTCTTAATCGTATACTTTTTTCTTCTGAACTTTCTATTTTTTCTTCTTCTTCTAAAAAATTACAGTTAGGATCCCTTATTAAAACTGCAAGTAAAAGTAAAATAAATCCAACAATAGTTACATCATAATCACTCCAGTTTGATTGATGGGCAATTGTTAAACCTGATGCAAGTACTCCAATTCCTAGTGACCAAAAGTATTTTTTTAAAAAGCATTTTTTTTTAGAAAATATTTTTTTTAACCTATCAATTGTTATTGAAGTTATTGTTTTTTCATTTTTGGGTAAACCAATTAATAGAAAAAGAAAGATTAAGATTGGCATGGCAATTAAGATCATTATTGCAATTATCAATGTTAAATTGAATATTTTTGCTATTAACCATCCTGATTCAACAATATTTTCTGATAAAATTAACATAATAATTAATACTCCCATCACGAACATATTAATTGTTAACATGTGATTCACAAATTTTGATACTTGTTTACTGATTTCAAGTTTTTCTTTATTTAAATAAAACATACCATAATTAATAATATTGAGAGCAACTAAAAATCCAAAAATGAGTTCTATGTGACGAGCTGATGCATCAGTAAATAATTCAAAAAATATTTTTATCACTATTACTACAAAAATTGAAGCAGTAAGTGTAAATTCAAGTTTCTTTGATATCTCTGACACTAAATTATTCATAGATTGTTTAGTGATTCTGATTGTTAAAAGATTTTATATTGTGTGATAGATATAAGTTAGTACGGGAAAAGTAAATTTCTACTTCCAAACATCTCTCTTAGTCACCAAGCATCAAAATACTGCTTATTATTGGCAATAAACGCCTTAATCACCATTATAGAGTAGTTAAACTAAGAAGATTTATAAATCAGCTGTATTCTAGAGGAAATGAATGGTAGCTGAGAATGAAGAAATTAATTTAGAAGGAATTTTAAGTTCTGATCAGTTGGCAAGGCGAAATGAAATTGTTCGTGTTTTTGGATGTTATGAGAAAGATGATCATGGTATTGAGCCTGTTGAGTCTATAAAATTTTGTCAAGAATATGCTGCTAATTTGGATACACAGTTAATTGGACTTTCTGCTGATAAAGTTGAACAAAATTTGTTAGTATATGAAGGTTTGAACTCTTTTATCATAAATTATAGACTTGGACATTCAAAAAACTCTTCTATAAAACCTTTAGTTTCTCAAAAACATGATCTGCCTTTTTTAGCTGTTGTTGGCTTACACCAGGACCGAAGTAAATGGGTACGTTCTCCTCGGAATTGGAAGCAAGGTATTATAGTAGAAGGATTAGTAAATTATCTTAATAGAAATTCTTTGAAAATTCGTCTTCCTTGGCAACGAGCAGAACTGGTTCAAACTATGTTTGATGAGCTAAACCCAGAAGTTCAAGAAACTACAAGAGACTATTTTTCAAAATATATCAGAAATTTACGTCGTAGAAAAAAGAAAAAATGGTATGCAGAATCAGTAAGAAAAACTTTGCGTTTACCAGATGATTTTCATGCTGAGTTTCGTAGTCATAGTACTTTATTTGATCAGAAATTAAGACCTGGATTATTTTATAATTTAATGGGGCAAGAGTGGTTTTCAGAAATGGAACCAGAATCACGGGCAAAATGTGCTCTTTTGTTTGCATACACCCTAAACAAGGCAGAACATAGCTCTGGGTATCTACATAAAAAGTTGTTAGTGAATACTATTGACTTTGTTTCCACAGGTGGTTATAGTGTTGCAATGGAATTAATGGATGATAAAGGTGGTTATCACTCTAGTAGAGATAAAAAAATAGGAATTAAGATGTTTGAAAAATCAAGTAACCTTGATTTCTTAGTGGGGGTGTTAGCTCACGAAGTATCTCATGCATTAAGTCCTTGGCCACGAGCTGATTCTGTAACTTATTTTGTTGAAGAACTCCGAGCATATCAAGTAGGTTATCTTGCTCAATATGGAACTCCAATTAGCCATGATGGGTTTATTATAAAAGCAAAGCAACTTTTTGAACACCCCTTGTACCCTGATATGGCCAGGGCTTGGAGAAAAAATCCTTTTGAAAGACTTCCTTCTACTTGGCGTAGAAATAATAGAGATAGGGAATATTTTATTGATAGAGAGAAAAAAAGATATCCTTCAGATTTTCAAGGACTACTAAAATTCATTGGATTTGATGAGGCACATGTTGGTAAAGCGGTTCGTTCACACAATTCAAGAGATCTGTACTCATATGGGGCAAATTACTCTTCACCTGCACCTTTAATCGGTCGTGATGGAAGTATTAACTTCTTTACTGGTTTTTATGCTGGGGATCAACAATCACTCAGAGGAACTGATTGGAAAGCTTATTTAAATTTAGCAGAAAGTACAGATAAATAATGTGGTTTGATGGTACATAGTTGGTGAAATTAAAATGTATAAACAAAATATTTTGGATAATTTAATCACAGTTCGCTCTGCGGATTATTTAGTTGGTGCAGTAATTCAAATCAATACGGCTATTGGCTTAACAGATAAAGTTACTATTTCAAGTGATAAGGTTCCTGTTTTTGATAGAGAGGCAAAATTGTTTGATGATGCTTCAGCGGGGATATATCTTGTTCAGAACGCAGGAACACATTTTAAAGTTCGAGAATTGTTCAGTGAAACTGCTCCTATCACAATGGAATTTTTTCTTGGAGGCTACAGGGCAATTCACCCAAAACAATCAGAAAAACATGTATTATACTTGGATGAGCTGAAAGTTCATAATGGGACTTATGGGACTTTTGATTGGAATGATTTTTCTTTCAAAGAAAGATTACGGTCTGCAAAAGGGCAATTAGATCTTTGTGCTAGATTAAAACGTTCCCTGCCTGATAATGCAGTACCATTCAATCAAAAACCTTTACCTTATACTTCAGAAGAATTACAACAAATAGAAGAAATGGGAGGAGATCGTGCTAAAGATATGGTCCCTCGAAGATATGCTCTAACACCTGAAAAATTGAAACATAATTATGAATCTGCTGCTGCTGGATTAAAACATGCAAATTATGAACAAAAGTTAACTTTTGCTTTGCAAGGAAGGCCAGGTGCGGAATTGAGAAGTGGTTTTGAGTGGATGGTTAAAAATTATACTTCTGATCGCTTTCAAGTCGATGATCGCTTTGGAGTACATCGGTACGTAGTAGCGTTGAAAGGATTATCTGATATGCTTTTGAATGGGATGCAACGAGCAAAGGATTCTAGTTATCATCATACTGCTGCTGGTTTGTATGATATTCGTGGATAATTTTTATTATATTTTTAGCATTCTTGCCAAACCTTTATAATCGTCATCTCTATCTAATATACAAATTAGAATTACTTTTGATGAATCTACTTGGTAAATAATTCGTTTTTCTTTTCTTTGGTCTTCGAATCTGATTCTAAACAGGAATAAATTGTAACCTTTGATTCGTTTGTTGCGGAAAGGGTTGATTTTGAGAAGTCTAATCTTGTCGTTAACTATTCTAAATGCTTTTTCACTTAATTGGTTTATTTCTTTTCGAAACCTTTTGTTTGCGTTTATCGTATATTCCAATTTTTTGGTCCAACTCGTTAAATAATTCTTTTTCTGAGATGAAATCATTATTCTCTTTAGTATCTTTGAGTACTGCCATCACATAGGCCATCTCATCTTTACTCAGTTCTTCAGGTGGGAATAATTTGTCTCGAAGGGTCTCTTTGATAAATTCTTGAACAGAGCCAAAACCATGTTTGTTAGCATGTCTAGTAGCACTTTTCAATAGCCTTTGAGGTAACCTCAAATTGATTTGTTGATTCATAGTATCTATTGGTATCTATTGGTATTTAAGGTTTTTGGTGGTTAGCTTATATTATTGGTGTGAGAACTAATTAATAACTGTTTGTCGTTGGTGACCAGTGGGTAGTGGCTCACACCGTGCTCCACAACTGATAAGAATCTCTAAAAAATTGTTAGTAGGGATATAGATAAATGTGTTTTGTGGTCTTTAAAGAAATTTATAACTTGGTGGGATTTTTTTTCTCTTTCAATGGATCTCTCAACATAAGAACGTATTTTCCTTGTTCTCGATTCTTTGGTAAGTAAGTTTGAGCTGCTCTTTGTATGTCCGCTGGTGTTATTGCATCTATTTTAGCAAGATGTTTTTCAACTGTTATACCTTTATCATGCATTGATTCAATAGCATGGACATGCCCACCATTAGTTTCAAATGTTTTTGCAATTCCGTATCTTGAATTTCTCTTTAGCCGATCTAATTCTGAATTAGATACTGGTCTTTCTTGCATTATTCTCATCTGTTCAAAAATAGCATCAATTGCCTCATCTGCACGAATTGATTTAATGCTACCTCCAACATAGATAACTCCAGAATTATTTTGGCCTCCATATTGGCTTCCAACATTATAAGCTAATCCCATACGTTGACTTACAATCTTAAATAATCTTGAATTTGAATCTCCACCAAGAATTTGTGTAAGCATTCCAACAACATAACTATCAGTTGCGGTTTCATCTGGTGCAACTATACCAATATTTAATTGTGCATTACTTTCTGAAGGTTCATCTTTATTGTATAACTCCGGAGCATGAGTATGAAATAAAGTTTTACCTCTTAAATCAGGATTTTTTGAAAATTTAAATTTAGTACTTTTTCCAGTAGCTTTGTCTCCAAAATTTTGATGCACAAGTTCTTCAATATTATCTGGCAAATTACCTACTAAGATTAAATCCATGTTAGCTGCATTATATCCTCTTGCTTGAAAACTTCTCATATATTCTGTCGTTACAGAGCGAATAACATCTTCATCTCCTGGGATGAAATAAGTCTGTGGAGAGCCTTCGCCAAAAAATGATTTTTTATAAGTTTGTACATCCTTAAATCCGGGATTACTTTTTGCATCAGAAGTTTCTACAAGAACTCTTTGTCTTTCTTCTTCAAAACGCGTAGCATCTAGTCGAGGATTAAATGTAATGTCTGAAATAAATTTTAAGTATAATGGTAAATCTTCACTTAGCATGTCGACAGGAAATAATGTTCTATCTAAACCAGTCATCGCATTATATGAACCGAATGTGCCTCTAATCCGATCAGTATCCTCAGGGGAATAATTAGCGGATCCACCAGTCATCAAAGTATGTTCAAGAAAATGAGCAAGCCCTTCCTCTCCTGATAGTTCATTTAGTGCACCGAAATTAACTCTTAATCTTCCAGATATTGTCTTAGTTGGTGTACTTTGTAGCATTACATGTAGCCCATTATCAAGGGTAAATTGCCTATAAGGTACATTGTGAGTTGACATTTGTTTGATTAATTATTAACCATATATAAACTTTCTGGTTATGTTCTTACTAAGAAGTAGTTAAGTAATTTATTTTTTGTTGAGTTGAAAAATTATCAACTTGGTGGGGGGTGTAGAATTTTGAAAAATTCATATAAGGAGTGTTAGTTTCAATTGAGAAAAAGACCCGAAATATGTAAGGGGGCAAGACAGATTACAATCGAATTACCACTACTTAGTAAATAATTGCACAAACATTTATATATATAAAATAAGTATGCACTTCATATGTACCAAAATGAACATTCACAAATAAATCCTGACCGTTTGGTAGAAATAATTTTGTATGTACTAAATGAAAATCCAAGTCTAGTAAATAAATTACCTAACATTACAGATTTTGATAGAATAAGGACCTTAGCTCCTGACTTAGTTCCTACTGTTCTTGGAATCGCCAGTGAGATATATGGAAAAATAAATTGTCACGGTGCCTCAGCTAGTCTTGTTGGATTAACAAGTGGCAAACCAGTTCCAATTAGTCCATATGATATGCCTCAAAGATTAAATGAAATGGTCCAAAATGATTCATTAGTTTCAAGAAGTTTAGTATGTGCAAGAATTGGAGATGCTGTTGCTCATTCAGGAATACTTTTAACATCTGATGGTCCGAAGTCATTGATTTTACATAAAGGTGGATATAATAATCCATTTGAAATTACTGAATTACAACTATTATTTGGAAATTCAGAAGTGGAATCATACTCGTTAAAATAATTATGTCCACCCTTTTTCTTTTTCAACCATAACCAAACTATGTATCTGCAACTCACAAGTTAGGGCGGTTTAACATTGTTATGCTTTATTTGAAAAAAATAAAAACTTTAATTAGTAAATCGTTTTGATCGGGCTAAAAGAAAATTTAAGTGCAATTAAGAATTTTTGTTGAGTTGAAGCATAATAGATTTATATATTGGAGCGGATTCTCAACTTTTAATGGGGGAAACATGTCCTTTTGGGACTGATGTACAAAGATATTGGGATAAACGATTTGAATATTTCTTACGCTTTAATGATGGAATCAAAATTGATAAGGAAGGTCTCTATTCTGTAACTCCTGAGAAAATCGCTTTAGAAATCGCAGAGCATACTAAAGGAGATGTTATTGTTGATGCATTTGGTGGGGTCGGAGGAAATGCGATTGCTTTTGCAAGAACGGGTAAAAAGGTTTATTGTATTGAATTAGATGAAGATAGAAAATCTTTCATTGAACACAATGCAAAAGTTTATGGCGTTGATGACTTAATTCATACAATTCAAGGAGATTTCTTTGCGAAAGCCAGCACAGTTAGTGCAAAGACAGTATTTCTTGATCCTCCTTGGGGTGGTCCTAGCTATAAAGAATCTGGGAGTTTTAAATTAAATAATTTTTCTCCTG
>Ga0233435_1002527_pt1 | contig 15199 bp, 16 predicted proteins | sample SI_122_August201_3_FD_182735 | JGI IMG/M metagenome (GOLD analysis project Ga0233435, IMG submission 182735) | Seawater microbial communities from Saanich Inlet, British Columbia, Canada - SI_122_August2016_135_MG | ecosystem: Environmental > Aquatic > Marine > Inlet | place: Canada: British... | reverse complement strand
ACTTGTCATCTGGATGCATACAAATATCAATTCCAATAGAATATTTATTAAACTTTCCAGCATGATACGCAGCTAGTCCTGTATCTAAACACTGTAAGATTTCATACTCACCTGTCTTATGATTTCGCCCAATTAAGAAGTGAGACGAAACGTGTCTACCTCTAGCAAGATTAAATACGTTATAGCAGTGTCTAGTGTTTAATCCTCCCCAGTGAACGCATATTGTTGATGGGTCTGATTTTCTTTTATACCAGTTTTTTGTTCCATCATCAAGCTCATATAGAGGTGCTGACCAATCAATCTCCAAAGGAGAATCAATAGGAACTACTTTACCCATATGCATCATAATAGGCATGCCGTAGTATTGTCTAACTGCCCTATGTGTGTTAGGACCGTATACACCATCCGCTTTAACGCCTACTTCTTGCTGTAACGATATTACATATTCTTTGTTTTTGTTTAGTGTTGAAAACTGTTCCATTAAGTTAATCCTCTCTTGATAATGTACATATTAATCTAACTCAATATTTAGTGTAACAGTTGCCTTCAAAGAAGGAACTCTTAAGTGTTGCGCAATATTATGCTCTTTAGCATCTTCAGCGTCAAGATACCAATCAGCATGACCCTTGTCATGTATTAAGTTTATAAAGTAATCATCAGATTTTCCGCAGTTTCTTGCCATCATCGTATAAACTTTCTTATTAAGCCTTTCAGCTTCGCGTGCATCTGATTTAAGCTCTTCAACTTTGCCAAAAGCCATTGACGAAACGTCATGAATCATCATTGTTGCATCTCTATCCATAAATCTTAGACCGTCTTCTCCAAACGAAGCCAATAACGCGCCGCAGGACATCGCCTTTCCTTTAACTATAGTTGCTACAGGAACCCTTGAAGACTTAATCGAAGATATCATTGACAAAAGCGAATAAGCTTGACCTCCAAAAGAATCAATAACTACTGGGACTATTTTTTGTCCTGTGTTTTGTGCTGCACTCATTAACGTACTAAACTCATTTGCTGTCTCTTCATTAAACTCATTTACAGTAATAATGACTGGGTCATGATGCAGCTCTAGTTCTTTTATTAGCGGAGACACGTCTGTTATAAAGTTAACCATTAAATACTTCCTTATTTGAATATTTTTATTATATGTTATATTATAATATTTTACAGGACTCTAAGCCCATCAATTGTTGTTGAGCCTATTTTTCTAGACTTTTCTACGCCGTCTTCTATAACAACAAATGTAGGAACATTCATTATTTTGTGTTGCGTAGCCAAGTCCACATCTTTTGATATATCAATATACTTAATATTTAATTCTTTTTTGACGCTTTCATCAAGCATGTTTTTCATTTGTTTACAAGGGCCACACCAAGGTGCGCTAAAAAATAATATTTCTTTTTTCATAATTTTCTTTCTTTTAACCTAATAATTCCCATCCCCAATTATCACCACTCATACCATCAGCATTATAATCTGTGACTGTTCCTTCGAAGAAGTTTTTAAAACTATCTCCATTAACAATCCAATCGATCCACTCTAGCGGATTAGTCTTAATCTTAAAGTTAGGTTTAAGTCCTAACTGGATTAAACGTCTGTCAGCAAGATATCTGATATATTTCTTTACTTCTTCTTTTTCTAGACCCTCAATTTTACCCATTTCATATGCCAGGTCAATAACTTTATCTTCTAACTTAACAGCAGTTCTATACATTTTATAGATAGCTTTTTTAAAATCGTCATTAACAACTCTTGGATGTTCCTTTACATATTCTCTAAACAGTTGTGTCATTCCTTGGACATGCATTGTTTCGTCTCTAATGCTCCACTCAACAATTTCGCACATTCCTTTCATCTTGCCGAAACGTTGATAGTTTAAAAGCATAACAAAAGCTGAAAAGAGACTCATACCTTCGTTGCATGAAGATTGTGCCAAAGCTAACCCTAGTCCTTTTCTAGTTGAAACGTCATTTTTTTGCATGAACTCAATTTTGTCACTCATTTGTTTATACTCTAAAAAAGCTCTATATTCTTCTTCGGGCAAACCTAGTGTATCATTAAGTAGAGCATAGCTACGTTGATGTGTGCCTTCACGATTTGCAAAGCTTAATAGCATACTCCTAATTTCATTATTTTTAAACTTAGGTATAAACAGATCACAATAGTTGGCGCCTACTTGAACGTCACTCTGTGTGAATAATCTTAAAATTTGCGTAATATGATTCTTTTCTTCTTTAGATACTTTATCGCCTTTCCACTGATTAACGTCTTCTTGAAGCTTAGCTTCCCAGCTACCCCAATGAATTTTTTCATGTGATTCTGCAATTTCCATTGCCCATGCGTATTTAAACGGCTTATATGTTTTACTATATTTTAAAAGCGACATTTATTTTTCTAAAGCCTTTCTTATGTTTTCTTTAACCATCGGTACAAATTCGTACTTATCTAATTCATCAATGCTAATCCAGCTATAGTCTATAGACTCTGGAAAACCCAGCTCTTTACTTACTGGCAGTAGTTCTTTTCTTTCTTCTTGATTTTTCTCATAACTAAAGTATGACGGGTCAGGTAGTTGATCTAAACTAGAGTGTAATTTAGTCATAAATGTTTCTAAAACCCAACCACCACCATCATCTACTGATATAGTATCTAAATTATGAGCTTCTAAGTCAATTGAAGTTTCTTCTAAGGCTTCTCTTTTTGCTGCTTTAATTGGTGATTCACCTTGATCGATACTTCCTCCTGGCAAGTTCCATTTACCTGGCATCCATGGAGCTGTATGTCCTCTTTGTAGAATTAATGCTTTATTATTTCTAATAATGACAACTGCAGCTGTATCTGGCATTAAACTACTTTCAATTAGCCTTAAATAGTTTTTTGTATATATTTTAAATTCATTGTAAGACATACTTGTTTCCTTTATATTATAATTATAAATAAATATTTTACAAAAGGTATTAAATTATGAAAAGAAAAGAATTTAAAATTCTTTTAGAAAACTGGAAAAAATTTTTAAACGAGAGTCTAAGAGAATATTCTGAGCTTCATATGTATGACTTTGATGACACTTTATTTAGAAGTCCGCTACCTCCAAAATGGTGGTACAAAGATTACAATGTTTACTTGCAGTGGGATCAAGATAATCCGGCAGAAAAAGCTGATGGTTTAACTGAAGATTGGGATGTTAGCCCGCAAAGTTTAGGACCCCCATTTATGGATAAAAACCCGGTAATAGAATCTGGCCTTTGGAAAAAAGAAGTCCTGGACTCAGCAAAAAAATCACAAGCCCAAGATAATGTTTACAACATGTTTTGCACTGGTAGAGAACAAGTTTTATATCATCATATAAAAGAAATGATGGATAATGTTGGATTAACATTCGATAGTGATAAATATTTCTTACAACCTGACAATCGAGATACTGCTATGTTTAAAGTCAATCAGATATCAAAAGTATTAGATAATAATCCTTCGATAAAAAAAGTAGTAATATGGGAAGACAGTGTAACTAATTTAACTAAAATTGAAGAACTTTGTGAAGCTAGAGGTCTAATATTTGTAGGTCATAAAATTTTAAAATCACCGTTTAAAATTGAGATGACAAAAGAAGAATATTTAGATCCTCATCAACCTTGACAGCTTAAACAATCATCATCGTCAAAATCTTTAAGTTTGTCTTGTTTTACTACTTGAGAAACTTTTTCTGCTGATACACCTGAGTTTGTACGTAAGTAATACAAACCTTTAAGCTTTTTCTTCCAAGCTCTGATATGAACTTCATTTACATAAGCTTTGTCAGTACCAGCTGGAAAAAACAAATTAACACTTTGCCCTTGACATATAAATTCCTGTCGATCTCCTGCGTGATCAACAATCCAACGTTGATCTAACTCAAATGCTGTCTTAAATACTTTTTTATGCCAATCAGACATCCAATCTAAATGCTGAACAGACCCTTCAGTTAATATAATTGATGTCCACTGATCTTTCAACCAAGATTCTTTGTCTTTTGTCCTTATTTCCTCTGCATATTGTTTAATTACTTTTTCTAAGTATGGATTTTTTACAAGGTACGAACCTACTCTTGTTCTATGTGTATAAGCATTTGATTTCCAAGGTTCAATAGAAGGAGATGTTCCCGCGATAATTGAAGAGTTTGCGTTTGGCGCAAGCGCCAAAAGATGAGAGTTTCTTACACCCCATCCTAATCCATCTGGACACTCGCCTTTTATCCTGGCTAACTCTATTGTCTTCTGTTTTGCTCTTTCTTTTATACTTGTAAATATATTTATGTTTGCAGCTTTTGCAATACCAGATTCAAACGGGATGTTTTTCTGTTGGAGGTATGCGTGAAATCCCATTGCACCTAATCCTAATGATCTTTCTCTTTCAGCAGAGTATTTTGCTTTGTTTAAATGATCTGGCGCATTGTCAATAAAGAATTGCAATACATTATCTAAATACTCTATCAGGTCTTCAACAATAGATGTATTTTCCCAGTCATCGTATTTTTCAATATTTAATGAACTTAAACAACAAACTGCACTTCTTTTAGAAGAAGTTGAAAGAAAAATTTCGTTACATAAATTTGAACCATGAATCTTTAATCCTAGATCTTTTTGAAATTCTGGTAAATGTTTGTTGGCCTCATCAATAAAACAAATATAAGGTTCACCTGTTCTAAATCTAACTTTAATGATTCTTTGCCATAGTTCTCTTGCGTCAACAGTATCTCTAATAGTTTTGTCGTGAGGATCAATTAAATTCCATTCCTTTCCTTCTACAACACATTTCATAAAATCTTCTTTAATGTTAACTGCATTATTTAAGTTAAAGCATTTTCTATTAGCATCGCCGCCCGTTGGTAATCGTATACTTAAGAATTCAATTATATCAGGATGTGAAACATCCATATAAGCTGCGTAGCTTCCTTTACGAGTCTTTCCTTGTCTATAAGCTGTCATATCACTGTCTGCAGTTTTCAAGAAAGGTATCGGACCGGGAGAAATAGAGCTGTTAGACCTAATATTACTCCAATGACCGCCAACTCCGCCACCTTTTACAGACATCCACCTTAACTCATTTGAATGACTAACAAGACCTTCAAGAGAATCATCTACATAACTCAAGAAACACGAGATAGGTAAACCTAACTCAGATCCGCCAGGCATTGGGGCATTTGACAAGATAGGCGATGAAAACATAAACCAACCTTTGGCTACGTATTCATAAATTCTTTGCGCAAGTGATAAGTCGTATTCTGATTTTGACTTATTATAAGAAAATGCAACCGCCGCCCTTGCAAAACTTTCTTGCGGTGACTCTTCGTGATCTTGCATATAATAATCTTCAAGCAATTTCTTCGAAAAGTCTGTTAAGTTGTCATCATAACCTGTATCAATAGTAATGCCACAGCATTCTTTTTTCATATTTTAACCCTTATTCTAATCTGAACTTCCTACTTTCCCGCTCTTTCTTTGTGAAAGTTGGGATAGATTTAAGTATTCATCTTCATCTATTTCAGAATATTGGTTATCACATTTAACTACAATAATTTGAACAGGAAGTTTCTGACCTTTTTTTATAATATACTCTTCATTACTAATGTTTACAAGATTAACAAATATTTCTCCTGTATAACCTTCATCAACTACTCCAGCTCTATACTTTAACGGTGTCTTTGTAATAGATCCTCTCTCTTTTATTAGAGAAACGTACCCTTTTGGTGTAAAAACATGAAGACCTGTGCTTATCATTACACCTTTAGAATCAGAAGATGAAGGCATCACAGAAATATTTTCTCCTGAGTTGTAAAGGTCTAATCCCGCACTTTCGCCGCCATAAGCAGGAACATAATCTTCAACATCATTGTCATCTAACACTTCATCTAATTTTTCATTACAGTAAATCTTAATCATCTTTTTTATTAACTTCTTTCCACTTTTCTCTAAGCTTTTCTTTCATTGAATTGTTATCTTGCGTCACTACTTCATTGAGCGACATTTCAGTATCATCTAATATTTCAAACTTTGATTTTGCTGTGTCTATGTTTATAGGGAATAATAGCCCATCACGACCAGCTCGATTCTTTGCTACAAAAATTCTCCCGCTTCCTGTTGACTTTTCCATAGGCTTTCTACTTATTGACAACACTACGTCAGCAACTTGCGCTTTAGCATATGATTCACCTAAATTCTCAAGACCTACAACGTCAGCTTTCGAAGAATCCTTGTTAGCCTGTGATGCTGTCCAAATTGGTATTTGTAGTTCAACAGCAAGATTCCTTAATTCTGTATATATTAACTTTAACTCGTGTCTTAAAGAATCATACGCCTTAGAAGATTTCATTACATCAGCATAATCAACTGTTACAAGACTTGGTTTGAAACCTTTTAACGTTAGCTTTTCAATATGATTTCTTAAAGTCATAACAGAGGCTGACCCTGTCGGGTATTCTTTAATAATAAGCTTTCCAAGCTCCATTTTGCTATATTTGTCGACAACCTCTGATTTTCTATCTATAATTTCATTGCTAGGTATATCACATAGATTTGAGTCGTATCGCTTACCTGTGTCATGTTCTGATAATTCGAATGTATAATGTATTACATTTTTACCTGCTCTCATAGCAGAACATCCCATTGCAACTAAGAAGTGAGATTTACCTACACCTGTATTTGCTGCTATAACACCCAACTCACCTCGGCCCAAACCTCCTCTAAGAATATCTTGTGAATCAATCTTGTCTAGTCCTGTTGGACAAACCTGCCTGTTTATCTGGACAAATCTAGCCTCGATATCATCGAAGAAATTGTGACCTGCAGTATTTGGCATACCAACTGAAATAGCTTCTTTCATTATGTTAAGAACAGATTCATACTTTTCAGTCTGTATTAACTCTACACTTTGTTCTAATGCGTCCTTGAAAGCTTGTCTTTTACAAAACTCTAATGATTTATCTTTAACATACTGCAAATCGCCTATGTCAGGATTCGTCTTCATACGATGTAGATATTCAATTATCTGATCTCTAAGAACATGATCCTTAGACTTCGACAAATCTTCTTTGATAATAGTAATAAGAATTGTAAGTGTTGGAAAAGTCTTATATTTTTCGTAATATGCAAAATACTTTGTGCACAAAAACGAAAGATACTTAAGATCAAAGTAGTCAGGTCTCATTACTTCAATCATTTGTGCTGACCACTGAATATCTGTCAGCATACTTTGAAAAACTTTTTCTTGAAAAGCTTTACCAAATTTAGAAAAGTTTCTGTTTTGACTCATTAAATATTGTTCCTTAATGATGATTTAATTGATATGAAAAATGAATGAATATCAAAGGTATTGAGGCCTTCTCTGTTCATAACTCTGTAAAGATCCATTTTGTTTATTTTATCTTCTTTGTTGTCTAGCTGGTAATTTATTTTTTTAATCTGGTCAGCGCTCAACATCATTGAATCCAAATACATTAATTTCCAGTTTTTTCTTATATTGGATTCACTTAATATTATATTATCAAAGAGCTTTATTTTACAACCAGAATTTACTTTATTTTGCGACTCATTAATAATATCATCAATTGTCACGTCTTCATACAGAGACAAAACAGGAAATCTCTTCGCCATACTTTTAAATCCAGCTCCTTTAGCACCTTTTAATCCATCACTTGGATCTCCAATAAAACATCTAGCTAAACAAAAATTCTGCGCAGATATGTTCCATTTTTCTATTACATATTTTTCATCAATCAATTGTTTCTTGTTAGGTGACCAAATTTTCGTGTTTTCATCTAAAAGCTGATAATAATCCTTGTCAGACGTTACTATTATTTTGTTTATATTTTGTTTCTTTGTTTTTACAAGATATGAAATTACATCGTCAGCTTCACAATCATTTACATAAATTTGCGTTACTGGCGTCTTATATAAAATCTCTACCAATGTTTTTAATTGATAGTTCCTGTTTTCTTCTGTGTCAGGTATATCTTTATAGTAATGACTTCTATTTAACCGCACAGGACGTCTACCATTTTTATAGTTCTTGTCAATAGCTCTTCTTCTTAACGAACCTCCCCCTTCCCAAGCTACAACTATTTTCTCAGGCTTAAACTTCCTTGCTAAATGATCTATGTTCCCTAAAAAACCAATTATCCCACCACAAAGCTGACCATTTAAACTCTTAGAAGGATTAGCAGCAAAATGCCGCATAAAAACATTCAACCCGTCTATGTAGATAATTGGCTTTTCATTCATCTACTTCAACATCTCAAATGCATCTTTATGTGTATCCATTACTTGTCTTGCAACTTCTTGCACTTCTGAATAACTCTCAGGATTAATAGCAGGATCTTCTGACTGATTCTTTCTAATCATTGCTTTCTCTAAGAGCATTTCAACATATTGACTGTATTCTGGATGATTGATAATTTCACGAAAGTCTGCTTTGTAAAACTTCTTTTCAATAATTTGTTCTCCATCATTATTGTAAACTTCTAAATGTTTCCATGCTCCATTTCCTCCGATTTCAATAGTATAACCATCAATTTCTTCTGAACCATGTTTTCTTAACAGGTCAAACATTTGCTCGTGCTCTCTGATTCCTTTACCAAAGTGTATTTCAAAATTGCAAGTTCTAAAAGGCGCTGAGACTTTATTTTTTATGGTTTTAGCTGAAACGTTTATACCAATCGGCTCTTTATCTTTATTCACAATTTGCGAACCGGCGCCGAGCTTTATCCTTACAGAACTGTGAAAGGGTATTGACATCATATTACTCCTCTACTTTCATAGAGGTATGGACTATATCTTCAAAAATCTTTTTATGTGAAATATTTTTTAAATCACTTGACCAATATCTTAAAACACTATAACCTTCATTCAAAATATCTTGTGTTTTTGTTTTATCATATTCCCATATTTTTTTTGCTGTTTTCTTTGACGGACCAATAATGTCATTTGCTTTATACTTTTTAGGATTAGCATGCCAATAATCACCATCAATCTCAACAATTAAATTATACGCTGGGATGTAAAAATCGCACTTATATCTTTTAACAGGTTTTTGTTTTTCATACTCAATATTGTTCATGTCAAGTATTAAAGCAAACAATCTTTCAGGCTTAGTATCTTTAGAGCTATTTGGAAGCTTATTTTTTTTAATCCAGCTTTCCATTTTTCTATCTGCAACTTCTTTACCAAATAGAATAGTCCATCTTTCATAATTTGACTTTTTCATCCAGTTTGTAGGTTGTCGCTTTCTAGCGTTCACATATTCTTCAGGATTTTTTTTATAAATTTTAGTCATTAATTCAGATTGTCTTTTTTTGTATTCTTTAGTACTGGTTGCTTTTTTAACTCTATTTTTCCTTTTAGTCTTAATCTCTTCTGAAGCGTATACTTTTTCTGTCATCTTTCGACAATTCTCTTTGTTTTCATTTGAATGACGCCAAGCGTTAAATCTATCAAAGTTTCCAAGAATTGCATTAGGATATTTCATTTTATATTCTTCAGTTGTTATTTCATGACGCCTTAGATGAGAATTTGTTATTGCTTTAAATTCTTTGCCACATATTTCACATTTAAACTTTTGTCCCGCGCTCATAGGTACTTTCTCCTTTTTATACTATATATTATGCAACGGCAAAGTCATACATAATTTCAATAAAAAGATTAGTCATACTAGTCTCTGAACCTTTAACCTGTCACCAGGAGACTTGGCTGCGAATTACCCAATCCTATATCTTTTTGAACATTCACGCTCGCAATTACTTGCCACGTTGTAGTGTTATAGGCTCTAAGGGCGTTCTCGCAATTCACGGGATGAATTTGCATTTTAGACTCTTACAAGGGAGGCAATCATTTCACCACCCGGAGTTGTATTGTGATTAACTTCATTACCTGCAAGATAACATTCGACATCAGGAACAGAAACGTCAACAACTTGCATTCGTTGTTCAACTTTGATTGCATCTTTTCTGTCTTTTGACTTAATCCACTCATTGTTAACAAGCGTCTTATGCACTGATGTTGTTTTAAGTCCTGATGGTAGCATATAATGTGTGTCGACAGCATTTTTAACAACAAAATTTGTCATGTCTTTATACCCATTTGGTGTATTAATTTTAATACCTAAATCTGATAGGTCGTACTCACATGGCGTTTCAAAGTCATCAATATTTAGCTGACTTGCGAGGTTTCTTAACGTTGTTTTAATTTTCATATTCTTCCTTTTTATTTAAAATTTTTATTAAAGTATTTTTTATTAAACATAGAGCTTTCATCAAACTCGACTTCTATTTCTGTATCTAAGTCTACACACGTAGGATCACCATACATAGTATTGTGAGAAAGTATACCATTTGAATAATAACTGTGTGTATCCTCTACTTCAATATCAGCTATTTCCATAGTATCTTCATTAAGCGCAACCCTACAAATGATTTCCTTATCTTGACTTTTAGCTACAAAACTATCAAAATTAGTTAATTCTATAGCTTCAATCCAAGCAAAATCGCATGTTTGATTGAGCTTTACCCAAAACTTATGCAAAGGTGATGTTTGAACTATTACTTCGTTAGTTTCTATATTAATTAGTTCATATGTTTTAGTTGATTCTTTTCTTACAATATGTTTAATATCTTTCCAGCAATTTTGTTTTTTATTAAAGTCATATGACTCTATTTCCCACCCGTTTACTCCAATTGGAACATTAAGCGGCATATTGTTAAAATCATATCCCATTTCTAAAAATAGATTACGTAATGTTAGTTGCATTTTTAATTTGTTCTCCTAATTTATTGAAAAATTCTTCATTGTTTTCGTTTATGTCTTTTTCCCAAACGTATATTAATTTATAGTTTTTATTTTTGGCATATTTCCTTTTCATATAGTCACGTCTTCTTGAATATTTTTGCCATTCATTTATCGGACCGTCTTTATACACTCTAGGATTGCAATGCCAATAATCTCCTTGCACTTCTAAGAGAATATTTGAATTTTTTATCATAAAATCAAATTCCCATTTAGAATTAATCTCTAAGCGTGACCATTGTTCGTATTGGATATTAATTTTATCAAGCAATTTTCTTACAAATGCTTCAGTTTTAGGCTCTTTCCCAGTTGATGAAATTACTGGTCTTATTCTAACATATTCAATATTTAATTTATTTAAAATGTTTTCAGTTTGTTTGAAACCTCTGCCTATTATGTTTGCAATATCCTTAAAATGAATTTTTTGAGAAGCTAAATCAATGATTTTTTCTGTTTCTATCATTCTTAAGTCTGAAGGTAGAAATTTAATTGTTTCAACTTTACAAATTTCTTCTTTAATTCTCGTATAAGACCTTGGCCCAATTCCAACTATTTCTCTTATTTCTTTATCTACAACATATTTTTTACTCCATAATTCTTGAAGTTTATCTAATTGTTCTTTTGTTGCTTTGTATTTATTAACATCACTAATTTTTTTTGCTTTTTCTTGTGTGCAAGGCTTAGAATTTCCTAGGGCAATTTTTGTTTTTGTCGAATTAGAGTGCTTCTTGCCAATACGATTGTTTCTAGCTTTTCCTGTGAGAGGTTTTCCTTTTCTGTAACTGTTGTCACATTTTACATTGCAAAATTTATTTTTTTTATACGAAAGTTTCTTAGGTATAAACTTTTCACAATATAAACACTTTTTTTCCGGCAAACTTTCTCTTTCACAAGACATACAAATTCCTCTTGGACTTTGAGCTTCTCTAGTAATATTACAAACTTTACATGTATATTTTATTCTTTTTTGACTCATGTTACCTCCTGTATATTACTATGTATATCTTAAGTGTCTAAACTAGGTTTGTAAAACTTGCTTTTTTCTGACATTGACAATAGTATCTGGGTGAACACAGCCTATCTTTATGCGAATCTGATTTAAGCAGACCATCAAAACTTTTTCATTCGCTATTACGCCTGTAATTTTACGCATACCTTTAGAGATAGCTCGTGCTTGAAGTCCAATGCTCTCTTTATCATAGTCACCTGTTAGCTCTGCTTTAGGCGAAGTAGCAGCTACTGAGTCCCAAATAATAGTCACAGGAACATCTTTATCCATAGCTTTTGCTTTAATAATAGTACTTTCAGCAATGGATAATACTTCTTCTGTGCAATGTGTATCAACATATACAAATCTCTTTGTTATATCAACACCCAGCATTTTAAGATTTTCTACAGATGTTGCATTCTCTGTGTCAATATAGACTACGATTCCGCCCATTTCTTGCGTTGACTTAGCAATCTGTGTAGCAATATGAGACTTTCCAATAGAAGGTGGTCCAAAGATTTCAACAATACGACCCTCAGGTAAACCACCATTTCTCCTATTCGAAATTATATAATCTAATTGCTTAGACCCCGTGCTTATCCATCTACTTACGTGAGTTGGTGACTCATCTGTGCTTAGATTATAAGCGACTCTTGTTCCTCTTTCTTTGTTGAGAGACTTAATAAGATCTGCTGTAAAGTCGTTTAACTGGACTTCTTCTTGCTTGTCTTCTTTTTTGGCTTTTTTAGCTTTTGCCATTTTATTTCCTTTTTAAGATTTATACTTTTATTATAATATATGCTTTCAATTTATACAAAAAAACCAGCGAAAGGCTGGCTTTAATGTTAGTAATTAATAATATATTACAGTGAGTCTAAATCAGCGAATGCATCATCTAGGCTTTTATATTTACCATTGATTGCGTCAGGAGAGTTTTCGTCTTTTTGAGATCCGCCTCTAACAGTTTCTTGTTTAGCTGAATCGTCGTCATCACCATTAAGCCACTCGTTAATAATACCTTCAAGCTCTTCGTAAGATTTAAGTTCAAAAATATCATTAACATCAGGAATATTATCAAGCCATTGCTTTGACTTTGCTGAATCTTCTGATAGTGTTGTGTCCTTTCCACGAGGTCTTACATCTGTTGTTGCCCACTGTTGTCCTGGGTTCTTTTGACAACTAATTCTTACATCTCTTCCTTCAAGAGGGTCTGTAATATCGCCGTAATCTTCATCGAGCATATAGTTAAGAAGTGATTGATAGACTGTTTTGCCAAATGCCCATAATCTAACACCTTTTTCTTCTTCACCTCTAACAATAACGGGAGCATAACATCTCATCTTTGGGTATAGCTTTTTTGCTAATTCATAAGATTCTTTAGTTCCTTCATCACGCAGTTTCGTAATAAGTTCTTGAATTGGATCAGGCTTGCCGAATTGATAAGGTGAAAGAAGTCCTCGATTAGTACCGATGTTGTAATAAAACATTAGTTCTTTGAATGGTTGACCGTCATTGTCGGGGTATGCCATAAGTCGAACAGTTGTCTCAGACCCTTCTTCTGGTCGCCACATAACGTTTTTCTTAGAATTCTGACCGCTTAGTTGTCCAAGTTTCTTGCGAATTGCTGCTAGGTCGATAGCCATATTTTTCAATACCTTTCATAGTATTTGTTTAAATTTTTAATTGGTTATTTTTAATTTTTTAATTTTGTTTTTGTTACCAATTGTGATAACATTATATTCTATTTAATTTATATTTACACATTAAAGATCAAAATTTAAATTTATTATTTGCTGTGCTTCCGGACAATCATATTTATCACCGTCCTTAACTATATGCCATTGAAATCCTTTTCTGCTTCTAGGAATCTTAGTAGATAAATAGTTAATAAAACTAATGTAACTTTCTACAGAGTTTTTGTTTGTGGCGTCTAGAAGCTTTGCGCATAATGTTTTAAAAGACTTGGGCGAAACAAAAACTCTAGTGTTTTCATAATGGGTCATTTCTGTTAAACGTCTAATATAATTAAAAACAAAATAGCCAAAAGATCTTTTTCCTCTTTGCCCACCTTGATTATTAACGTAGTCATAAAGCAAACCAGCTCGTATATAATTGCCAAAACGATCGGAATGCATTAAGAAATCTTGATTTGACAAAGAGTTTTCATACTTTATCCTGTTTTCTTTTGGAAAAGTCCTTTTCATCTGGTAGTCGGCGTATAAAGACGTTTGAGCCTGTTGGATATTTTCAAACTCTTCAGAGTGAATTTTAAAGAACTTAGAGTCTTTTTCAGAATTTATATTAACTGCAATACCTTCAATTGGTGATAAAGGATTAATAACTGACCTGCCAAAAATAGCTGTAATGTGCGGTCTTAGTTGCGGCAATATACTTTCTTTTACAAATTTAGTAAAATCTTCTTTGTTTAAATCTATACTTTTTAAAGTTAGTTTATAAAGCTCGTCTATTTTTTCTAGAATTTCTTGTGATAACAAGTCTTTTCCTGCAGGCGTTCTTGCAATATCTTCTAAAGTCAAAAAGTTAATGTATTTATCTGACATAATTTTTGCTGCTCTTTTATCAAAAGGACCAGAAAAGACTGCAACTTGCGTTGTTCGCTTAGGAACATTATAAGCAATATAGTCTGGCTTTTCTCTATCTGCTTTTATTATTTCTAAACCTAATGTTATTTTTTCTCCAGGCTCTAAGACTTTAACACGATGATATCTACTTTGAAATCTTTTGGAAACATATCCTGACGCTCCTGATCTGGAATCATACTTAGGGTGAAAAACATCGCTGTTTTTCTTGAGAGCATCTTTTAATGCAAAAAAGTATGTATTTCGACCTTCAGGTGTTCCTAAAATACCTACTGTCGTGTTTTGTCCACTTATTTTTTCTGATATTGTAAAAGTTGTTTCTTGCTGGACATCGCCTCTTAAATGAGACAAAAAGCTAAGAACATCGTCAGGTGTTAAGTTATAAAGTCTGTCAGTTCTTTCAAGGAGAATATCTCCACACAAATAAGAAAACATTTCTTTAAATGTTCTTTTTCTACCTTTTTCTCCACCGTTTTTAAGATACCATTGAACAGATCTTGTATAAGTTTTTTTCTTTTTACCTTTTGAACGATGCTCTTTGTCAGTAGCAGTAGAATCTTTGTAAATATTTTCGCCACGTGAGCCAGCTTTTGGACCTGTCCCTAATGGCGTTGAAACGCCGCCAACAGATCCTCCACCCATTGAACTAAACTCGCTTAAAAGTCGCTCTACTACCTTTTGATAAATTTCGTCTCTCATAAAACACCTCTTTAATATACTATATATTTATCAAAAAGGAACTTTAAAAACACCATCGATTTTATCTTTTTCATCTTTCATCACAGCTTCGTGAGCTA
>Ga0233435_1002525_pt1 | contig 15220 bp, 18 predicted proteins | sample SI_122_August201_3_FD_182735 | JGI IMG/M metagenome (GOLD analysis project Ga0233435, IMG submission 182735) | Seawater microbial communities from Saanich Inlet, British Columbia, Canada - SI_122_August2016_135_MG | ecosystem: Environmental > Aquatic > Marine > Inlet | place: Canada: British... | reverse complement strand
GACGGTTCAGACGGTTCAGACGGTTCAGACGGTTCAGACGGTTCAGACGGTTCAGACGGTTCAGACGGTGCAGACGGTGCAGACGGTGCAGACGGTGCAGACGGTGCAGACGGTGCAGACGGTGCAGACGGTGCAGACGGTGCAAAGCGTGTGGGATAGCCCTTAATATGAAACTGCTGAACCGTCTTTTTATCCCGATAATAACCACTAACATCGGCGCTGACAAAATTAACCTGAGTACAAACAGTTAACAACACGGGCACAATGAATTGAATTAATTTCATCAAACTATCTCATATTATCTGGGCTATCACTCTATATTCTGGACCTGCTCTCTCATTTGTTCTATTAATACTTTAAGCTCAATTGCAATTTGCGTCATTTCCTTATCGCCTGATTTAGACCCTAAGGTATTTGCCTCACGATTCATTTCCTGCATTAAGAAATCAAGGCGCCGTCCTACCGGTTGGTTTTGATTTAAATTATGCTCAACTTCCTTAAGATGGGTTGTCAATCGGTCTAACTCTTCAGCCACATCTAGCTTATGAGTAATTAACACCATCTCTTGCTCCAGTCGGTCAAGATCAGGATCAATCGACAACTCTTCAATTCGTCTATTCATTCGTTGACGAATCTGTTCAAGCACCTCCGGAAGGCGTATGAATGCACGGTCAACGAACTGTTGCATGTGTTGAGATCGCTGCTTAAGCAACAATGCCAGTTCAGCGCCTTCTCGAATCCTTAATGCCACAAGGTCTGTTACCGTCTCCGTCACAAGAGCACTGAGAACTGGAGCTAAATCATCTACCGGTACCTCCTCCTCTACTTGCACACCCGGGAACATTAAAATATCTAATGCCGAAATCAATTGCGGTTTTTTCATCATCCCTTCTATTTCTTCAGTCGCTGAAACTATCGCCTGAACAACATTAGAATTAATATGTACTGTTGAAGTTACCGCTGTTACTTTCTTATAATTCAATACACATTCAATTTTACCACGGCTTAACGATTGGCCCAGTAACGCACGAATATCAGATTCAGCAAACTTAAAAAGTTCTGGCAATTTTAACGTCACATCACTATAGCGATGATTAACGGAACGCAATTCACAGTAAATGGTCATCTGCTCGATACGGCTTTCAGCGCTCGCAAAGGCTGTCATACTTTTAATCATAATAAACCGGGAAATCTAAAAAAATTAATTCATCTTAACATCCATTATTATAAAGTACTGTCATCCCAAATAACGACTTAAGCGACAAAAATCTTTACCTTAGCACCTCACTCAAACCGTCATTGTTTGGTAAATGCGGTATAATCGTTCAATTTTTAATAAGGCAAACTCATGAGACCCAGTGGACGCACCCCCAACCAACTAAGAGACATTAACATTACCTGTGGCTATACCAAACACGCTGAAGGTTCTGTATTAATTGAATTTGGCGAAACGCGTGTCCTTTGTAATGCCAGCGTTGAAAATCGTATTCCTCGCTTTCTGAAAGGATCTGGACAAGGCTGGGTTACTGCAGAATACGGCATGTTACCCCGCTCAACCCATAGCCGCATGAAACGCGAAGCCGGCATGGGCAAACAAGGTGGACGCACTCTGGAGATTCAACGCCTTATTGGTCGCTCACTGCGTGCTGCGATGCGTCTCGACTATTTAGGTGAAAAAACCATCACGATAGACTGCGATGTCTTGCAAGCCGATGGCGGCACCCGTACGGCTGCAATTACCGGGGGTTTTGTCGCCTTAAACCTTGCAATCAATAAATTACTCGCCGAACGGCAAATTAAGAAAAACCCAATCATTGGTCAAATTGCATCGATTTCAGTGGGTATTTTTCAAGGCGTTCCTATCCTTGACCTTGATTACCAAGAAGACAGCAATGCTGAAACTGACATGAATATCGTGATGAATGATGCCGGTGCATTTATAGAAATTCAAGGTACTGCTGAAGGTCATGCTTTTCGGAAAGAAGAATTAGATCAAATGACTGCTTTAGCAGAAGCAGGGATCTCCCAGTTATTAACACTTCAAAACGAAGCACTGAGCTAAACAGCATGCCAGCCAAAACCCAAGAAATTATTTTAGCCAGTGGGAATGTTGGCAAAATTCGTGAAATACAGGCCATATTAAACCAACACGTCATTGTTCCCCAGTCACAATTTAACTTGGCAGAAGTTGAAGAAACGGGCCAGACATTTATTGAAAATGCCCTCATCAAAGCACGTCATGCAACGACCTTGTGTCAACGCCCCGCTATTGCCGATGACTCAGGACTGGTTGTTGATGCACTTGAGGGTGCCCCGGGCGTCATTTCCGCACGTTATGCTGGCGAACAAGCAAGCGATGCCGAAAATCTTGCCAAAGTTTTACAGCAATTAGGCAACACGCCAGCGGCAAAACGTAGCGCCCGATTTATTTGTGTCATCGCTTTTTTAAAATACCCTGACGACCCTTGTCCCATCATTGCCCAAGGCGTTTGGGAAGGACAAATCTTATTTGAATCCAAGGGGAAGAATGGCTTTGGTTATGATCCCATCTTTTGGGTTCCTGAAAAAAACTGTAGCTCCGCAGAACTTAATTCGGCAATCAAAAACAGCTTAAGCCACCGCGGCCAAGCCTTACAACAATTTCAACAACAGCTAAAGCATTCATCTGCTTAAAATTTATTTCCTTATCGCTGTCAACAGCGCCCATGAAACCCACTCAACCTCTTCCTTTAAGCCTCTATATACACTTTCCTTGGTGCCTTAAGAAATGCCCTTATTGTGATTTTAATTCACATGAGTTTACCGGAGAACTGCCGGAACAAAACTACATCAATGCCTTACTAACAGACCTAGAACAAGATATTAACTTCTTTAAAGAGTCCCGACCGATTAAGAGTATTTTCATGGGCGGCGGCACCCCCAGCCTTTTTTCCCCAGACGCTATTCACTCTTTATTAGCAAATATCAAAAAACTAATCCCGGTAAACGCCACTGCAGAAATTACCCTTGAAGCCAACCCCAGTACTTTTGAAAATCAAAAATTTTCAGAATTTAAGAGCGCCGGTATTAACCGACTCTCTATCGGGATTCAAAGTTTTAATGATTCATTACTAAAGAACCTAGGTCGCACCCATAATAGCCAAATGGCTATGAATGCCGGAGCAATAGCGCACTCGGCCGGATTTAATAATTTTAATCTTGATCTAATGTTTGGTTTACCCGAGGGCTCTCTAAAAACTAGCCTTTACGATATAAAAACAGCCATTTCATTACACCCCAGCCATATTTCGTTCTACCAATTAACCCTTGAGCCTAATACCTATTTCCATAAGTTTCCCCCAACGCTACCTCCGGATGATGACATCTTTCACACACAAACAATTTGCCAGCAACATTTAAGTGAACACCATTTTCAGCAATATGAAATATCTGCATACGCACAATTAAACAAACAATGCCAACATAACCTGAATTACTGGACCTTTGGTGATTACCTCGGTATTGGTGCCGGTGCTCATGGTAAGATCCGCCAGCAAACACCCGATACCCTGTACCGTTATTGGAAACTCAAAAATCCACAACACTATCTTAACGCTGCAGGCAGTAATAAACGCATGGGCAACTGCACCACGGTCGCAACCCCTGAATTACCGTTGGAATATCTCATGAATCAACTGCGCTTAACCCAAGGCTTTCATCTTTCTGATTATCAAAATAAAACAGGACTGCCAAGCTCATCACTCTACCCGGCATTACAACAATGCATCGACCTGGAATTATTGACCCTGAATCAGAATCATGTCCGTTGCACGCCTCAAGGCTGGAATTTTATAGATCGCATCTTAGAACAATTTTTTGTCGATTAAAGCGCCCCCCGTTTCACGTTAACCCCATGTATAATAGCGGCGTAACACTCTAAATCAATTTAAGATTATGCTTGATTTCCAAAAAAACTTTATTACTTACGCCCTGAATGCGCATGTGCTCAAATTTGGTGAATTCACTTTAAAATCTGGCCGTAAAAGTCCTTATTTTTTTAATACCGGATTATTTAACACGGGGAAACAACTTGGAAAATTAGGCGAATTCTATGCCCTAGCCCTACAACAATCAAATTTAAACCCTGATGTTCTTTATGGCCCTGCCTACAAAGGTATTCCTTTGGTCAGCACCACATCGATTGCCTGTAGCCAACTGCTTAATAAAGACACCCCCTTCACCTTTAACCGTAAAGAAGCCAAAGACCATGGCGAAGGCGGCGCCCTCGTTGGGGCACCCTTACACGGTCAAATCCTAATTTTAGATGACGTCATAACCGCCGGTACATCCGTCCGTGAGTCTGTTGAAATCATCACCCAAGCAGGCGCAACCCCTTGCGGTGTTTTAATTGCTTTAGACCGCCAAGAAAAAGGCCCCAATAATCGTTCAGCAATTGCCGAAGTAGAAGAAGAATTCAAAATACCGGTTATTTCTATCATTAATCTAGAAACCATTATTAGCTACCTGACTCAGCAACCCCAATTTAAAGATAAATTAGCAATCATCACTGACTATCAAAACACCTACGGTATAACCTCTTAGACTTTACGAAAAATAAGATCCCAAACACCGTGTCCTAGACGAATACCCCGATTTTCAAATTTTGTTAGTGGCCGATAATCGGGACGCGGACAAAAATCACCACCGGGGCTTTCATTAAATAAAGTGTTACTTTCTCCGGTAACCGCTAACATAACCTCGGCGTATGCCTGCCAGTCGGTCGCCATATGTAAATAACCACCGGACTGAAGCTTTTGACTCACTAACGCAATAAAATGACGGTTAACAATACGCCTTTTATGGTGGCGCTTTTTCGGCCATGGATCTGGAAAAAAAAGCTGCACGCCTGACAAACTATTATCACTTATTTTTTCCGATAAGATTTCTATTGCATCATGGCAATAGACTCTGACATTATGGGTCTGGGTATTCTCAAGATCCAATAATAAATGCCCAACACCCGGTCGGTGAACCTCTATACCAATATAATCTTGCTCCGAATTAACACGTGCCATCTCAGCAAGCGCTTGGCCATTACCAAAACCTATCTCAACAATCAACGGGGCTTGCCGACCAAAAATCGACATTGCCTCTAATGGTTTTTCATATGATAATCCATATTTATCCCACCACTGCTCCAATGCAAACTGTTGCCCCGGTGTGATTCGTCCCTGCCGCCTTATAAAGCTACGGATAGCCGGAGTTTTAATTTTTAATGGATCAAGCATTTAGAATTTACACGGGAATCAGACAAAAAAACCAGCCGCTTAACGCCGCGACAATAAAACAAAGAATGTGTCGATTAGACAAACTAAACCACCCTTATAACTTACAAAAACAACCCATCAATCGGTGACGATGCGGAGGCAAATCGCTTCCGCGGCATCCGTCCTGCTCGATACGCTTCTCTGCCCGCTTCAATCCCTTTTCTCATTGCCGATGCCATTAAAATAGGCTCTTGCGCTTCCGCAATGGCCGTATTCATGAGTACGCCAGCACAGCCTAATTCCATCGCAACCGCCGCATCTGAGGCAGTACCAACGCCCGCATCGACTAAGATAGGAACGCTGGCATTCTCAACAATGGTCAGAATATTATAAGGATTTCGTATTCCCAATCCGGACCCAATTGGCGCTGCCAATGGCATCACTGCGACACAACCAATATCCTCCAATTGCTTTGCAACAATGGGGTCATCATTGGTATAAACCATCACATCAAAACCATCAGCAACCAATATTTTAGCTGCATCTAATGTCGCTACTATATCGGGAAAAAGTGTTTTTTCATCGCCTAAAACTTCCAATTTAACCAAACGGTGGCCGTTTAAAAGTTCTCTGGCTAAACGGCAAGTACGAACGGCATCATCAACCGTATAACACCCTGCCGTATTCGGTAAAATAGTAAATTTATCCGGTGCAATAATATCGAGCAAATTAGCTTCATCAGGGTTTTGACCAATATTCGTTCGTCGTATAGCAACCGTTACGATCTCTGCACCACTGGCCTCAATCGCCAAGTACGTTTCATTTAAATCTTTATATTTACCTGTACCGACTAACAGGCGTGAATGAAACGTTTTATCTGCTATGGTGAATGCATCGCTTTGTCCACCGCCAATAGCTTGCACGATTTCTAAACGATCATTAGCAGTCAAAATCTTACTCACATATTGATCAAAGGGTAAGATTTCCTTATTCAACTCAACAGCTATGCGCTTATTTTCATAACCTAAGTCACTGACGAGCTCTGCAATACTTGAACCTTCTTTCAGTGCTTTTTTCTCACCATTTACATAAATATCCATACGGTTAACCTTTAATTCTCATTACTATTTCTACGTTTTATGACTGCATCTGCTAATACTTTAAGCAAATCAACCGTGTCTTCCCAACCCAGACAAGCATCCGTGATGCTCTGCCCATACACCAATGGCTGAGCACTGGTGACATCTTGGCGACCGGCAACCAGATGACTTTCAATCATCGCGCCAATAATACGATGATCTCCACCGGCAATCTGGCCGGCAACATCCTCACCCACCAGAAGCTGACGGTGACACTGTTTCATACTATTGGCATGACTAAAATCTATCATAATATTTGCCATTAATTGTGCGTTCTCTAATACATTTGCTGCTTGGTCCACACCCACCGCATCATAATTCGGACCATCGTGACCACCTCTTAAGATCAAATGGGTATCTTCATTACCCATTGTCGAAAAAATAGCTGAATGCCCAGCATGGGTCAATGATAAGAAATGATGTGGACTCCTTGCACAGCCAATCGCATCAACAGCAATTTTAACCGTACCATCGGTTGCATTCTTAAAACCAACGGCGCAAGACAAACCCGATGCTAACTCTCTGTGTACTTGACTCTCAGTCGTTCTGGCGCCAATTGCACCCCAAGAAATTAAATCAGAAACATATTGTGGGGTGATTAAATCTAAATATTCAGTCGCTGCTGGCACCCCTAAACTATTAACGTCCACCAACAATTTACGCGCAACACGTAAACCCTTATTGATATTAAAACTGGCATCTAAGTCAGGATCGTTAATTAACCCCTTCCAGCCCACGGTGGTACGTGGTTTCTCAAAATAAACCCGCATAATGATAATTAACTCGCCCTGAAAGCTCTTTTTAATCTGAGTCAAGCGTTCAGCATAGGCCAACGCAGCCTCTGGATCATGAATAGAGCAAGGACCCACAACGACAACCAAACGGTCATCCTCACCACTAAGAACGTGGTGAATGTCTTCTCTAGCCTCCAAAACAGTTTTCGCCGCCGACTCTATAATCGGTAATTCACGATGAACCGCATCAGGAACAATGACCTCCTTTGTTTCACTAATACGAAGATCGTCTGTATTTAGTTTTTTCTCTAAAATATTTACCATTTCTTAACTAATTAAGTCAGCGCCATAAAGCTATGTTTAAACTTTTCAATTCTACCTTTTTTAGCAATAAATTGTTAGCACTGACCCGTTAAATTTTGTCCTTGTTGTTCTTGAAAGCACACTTAGAAAGTACCTCGACAAAATGCTTCACTCGAAATATCTCACGATTACGGCACCTCTTGTATCAACTCTGGCTACCTTCCCTTTGTTTATTATTTTTTATAAGGTCGTGTCTTCCGCCCTAAAAAAATATAAACTATCCCTTACTCAGGCTATTAATGGTATTGACCTTCAACCATGACCGCATTCCCACACGACCAGGCACTTGATCCGGAAAAAATCAACCAAGAAACAGCCAAAATAAAGTGGGCTGAATTACAACGTTTTTTCGCAGCAGGACAAACCATCTACATTGCATCCGAACTGGACCTTATCAATACCGCCCAGCACATTGCTGCAGACAACAAAACCCTCATTGAACAAGCCATGACTAATAAAACCATTCATCCGGTTACCGATAACCAAGCCAAAGAATGGCTTGCCAACGATATTACAACCTGGACCGTTGTGGTAAAGCCCTGGCTACTGGTTCAACCCATCACCCACAAACCCGACTAAGGCTAACTGTTACTATGGGCCGCTGGAGACCGCCACCCCCACAATCCTCGCCTTACATTAGCGCTGAAGGTTTTGAGACATTACAACTTGAATTAAAAGACCGCTGGCAGAAACGCAAAAGTGTCACCGAGGCCTTATCAGCCGCCGCCGCTGAAGGCGACCGTTCTGAAAATGCCGAATATATTTATCGAAAAAAAGAGCTCCGTGAAATTGATCATCGTATCCGTTACCTGCAAAAAAGGCTGCCTAATCTTAAAGTCATCCGAGAACAGCCCACCGATCTGACGCGTATTTTTTTTGGTGCTCAAGTCTCTCTTAAAAATGATCAAAACACAACCGTGCAATACCGCATAGTCGGGCCCGATGAAATAACATGCTCTGGTAACATCAGTTTAGACTCTCCACTGGCCAAAGCCTTATTAAGAAAATCTACCCACGACACGGTCTCAATTTCCACTGAATACGGTAAAAAAACCTACACCATACTCAACATCACCTATCTTTGAAAATGAAACAATTATTGCTGCTAAGACATGCAAAATCAGACTGGTCTACGCAATGTTCCGATATCAATCGACCCCTTAACCCTCGCGGCGACGCTAATGCACGACTGCTTGGAAAATGGCTTCAGAAAAATCCAGACAGTCATCCTGATTATATCCTCTGTTCACCGGCTAAACGCGCTCTGGAAACCATACAAATAGCAATGAAATCATTATCCCCCCGCTTACCTGTCTATAATCACGACCGCCTTTATCTTGCATCAGTTACTGATATTCTTAAAATACTTGCAACCGTTGATAACCGCTATCAACGTGTACTCTTGGTTGGCCACAACCCAGGGTTTGAACAATTATTAAACTGGCTAACAGAAACCTATGAATATGAATTGAGTTCTGGAAAGATAGTCACCACCTGCAATCTCGTAAAACTGATACTACCAGTTACGGAAAAACCCTTTCAACAAGGTCAATCACAACTGGTTTTTTTAAAACGCCCTGAAGATTTTAAAAACGATTTAGGGATTAATTAATGGCTGAATCTTGTCAGCAGAGCGAACCGGCTGCACGACCTTATCACCCTCGGTCGCTTGATAATCCATATCCCTTATACCGTTCAAATAATTCAGTTCAAATGCTTTCATACCTTCTCGATGCCATCGCGTAGACACGCCGTCCAACTGTCCATCCTTATAATTTGCTGACCATTCCAATTGGCCGTTATCATACCACTCCTGAACCAAACCATCATACTGACCAAGCCGATAAAAACCATCCCAAGCCTTCTGGCCATTGCCATACCACAGTGTTATTTGTCCATCCATGACACCTTGTCGAAAATAACCTTCTTGTTTTTTCTGACCATTACGATGCCACAATAAAACAAAACCATCGAGGTCACCCTCAAGATAACCGCCTAATTCTGCAAGCTGTCCCTCTGGAAACCAAATAAAATTAGTTTTATCCAATAACCCTTCCGTGTAATTCGCTTCCTGTTTACGCTGCCCATTTTCATACCACTGACTAAAACGCCCGTGTAATTGACCCTTCTGATAATGTTCATAACGTGCTAGCTGACCATTCTCATACCAAAAAAACTGATCTGAATGTAAAAAGCCATCGCGATAATTATTCTCTTGTTTTTTCTGTCCATTCTCATACCATTGAGTCACCAATCCCTCTAATTCACCCCTTTCACGTACCCCTTCCCAAGCCTTTTGATCATGTAAATACCAAACCGTTTCAAAACCTTCTGTACCTAAAAGGGCACTATTTTCCACCGATTGTTTTTCACCGTTATCTAAAATAACAAAATAACGATCCGTTATCAGAACAGGCTCAACGCTTAATAACTGTTCAGTACCGACTTCACCCTTATCCGTCACCGGTAGTTGCGCTAAAACAATACCATTGTGGAGCATTAACAATAAAAAGATATTCCTCATGGCCTTCATTTTCTCTTTAAAATAATCGTTAAAACTTTATTCAATCTTCAATAATAACAATTATTAACTTTATGCAAAAAATACTTTCCTGCTGTACTTAATATTCATAAGAATCACAGAACCAACCCACACTAAACATATTCTTCTTTAATACCTTCAGTCGTATCAGTAATCGTATCAATACCCATCGCCGTTTCCTTAATCTCTTCAAAATCAATATCATCACAAGCCACCAATTCTTCTTCCGATGCGTCCGCAAAATCCTGACAAAACCACTCAAAGGCTTCTTCAATACTGCCTACTTCCTCATCATCAAAACCATAAGCTCCATTTTTGGTAATCACCGTGCCATCCAAACGATAAAAATCAATGTGAAACTCTATTTGATATGCCATATTTCCTCCTACTCTCATTTAATCAACCTTTTAAATCCGCTCTTTTTCCAATGCCAATTCAAAAAAGACTATTACCATACCTTTTATCGGAACAACAAACATAAAAAAACCCACATCATCATAAAGATCATGCGGGTTTGTTTAAGTCACTATACTTTCCGTAAAAACTAATTAAAGTTACCTCTCATTGAGAAAATGCTCACTCACCTAAACGACGAAATTCATTCTCACCTTCATAGGGCAAATAAAAATCAGTATTATCGTTCCAAAGACCCACTAACTGGTTATTACTTGTATCAAAACTAACCTGTAAATATTGTCGCCTGATTATAATCAGGCGACAATCTCTTTTGCCCCTCAGGCGGGGCATCAGTCATCTTCTTATCCAACTTTTCCCGACCCAAAATCGTGATCGTATACCCTGTAAAATGATTTCGACCTGTTTCCGAGGACGATAGTAACCATCCTTGATTGATCATAAACCGTATTGAATTATGAAATGAACGCCCGTTAATAGCCAACTTCCCGATAATTTCACCCGAAGTGACAGCACCCTCATCAATTGCAGCCAGGATAGCTAATCGAATACTCATATTAAAACTCCCTAGCTTATATCTAACCCGTGCTTATTAGCACTCTGTACACCGTTTATTTTGTGCCCCAAGTACTATTCACTTTATTTAAATAAAGTCATTTTGCAGATGCTTTACTTGCAAGGTCATTACTTTACCTCCGATATCAGTAATCTTTAAATAAATCAACTATAAAATAGGTTTGCCATGTCCTTATGGCAAACCTATAAGTCGATCAGCGGAGGTAGAGGTATTGAGGGCATATTCCCTTACAAAATTGCAGGACTATTCCATTAAAAAAACCTTTGTACTCAAAATGTGGGCTTCACCTATTTCAAGATTCGACAATTTTATTTTAAGACTTTAATAAAAAAAATGTAATGGGAAATAGCAGACAAAAGCTGTAGGCTAAAATAGACACTCTGGCACTTGCTGTTAAAATCTACTCAACTGTATCATAGTAGATTTCGTTATATAATCGGAGTTATCCCCTATTAAGTTAATGATTTTTTTAATAAATTCACCCGTAAGACCTTACTTCTTTTTCCATTCTTTAATATATATCCCTTACTCTTCTTTTCTTCATCGTTCCAAACCAACTTATCACCTACATAAGGTAATCTAAACTCAATCTTCAGTTCGTGTTCTTGAACATCTGTATTTTTTACAACAATCTTCTCAACTACTCCTTCCAGAAACTTCTTCTTTTCTTCAAATTTAAAGTCTGATTTTTTCATTTCTCCAATGCGATCACCAAACTCTTTTACCCAATCAACCCACTTCTGATTCTTTTCTTCCTCTGACATAGAAAGAATGGTTTTTTCTTTTTTACCTGACAACTTGAGTCTATGTTCTTCCAAGTTTTTAATGATTTTCTCTACTTCGTCTTTATCTCTTTGACCTAAAATTTTTATTGTTTCCAAATTAATAATTGAATCTGTGACATCCTTAATCTCTTTATCTATTTTATTAACCTTCAACTGTAATTTTTTTAATTCATCCTTCGTTTTTCCATATGACTTATCATTCTCAACCAACTCTGATTTGACTGATTCCATAAACAAATGAGACTTTGAAACAATATCCAATACCGTATCCCAAACTAATTCATCCGTTACATCTATTCTGATATTTCTTTTGGACTCACAAACCGTATATTTTTCAGTATGTGTATTTTGAAAGTTCTTCTGTTTTTGAGAACAATAGTAATAAGAGGTTTGAGTCTTTTTATGATTCCCTCCAAACCTTGACCCACAGTGACCACAAATAAGAAAATCTCTTAATAAATAATTATATTTCTCATTACTTGTTTTGGTTCTACGACTGTCATCTTTTCCATATGACCTTTTATCTCTCCACTTCTTAACTTCTAAAATAATAGTAGGAGATACAATTGGAGGGCAAGGAACTCGGATTGTTTCATTACTTTTTTTATCGGTATAAGTATAAAAACCTTCGTAATGTGTATTTGTAAGAAGTTTTGAAATTGAACCGTGACTCCAAACTGGATTTCCTCGTCTTGTCACTACACCGTTATTTAATAACAATGTTCTGATTTCATCTAAAGATTTACCATCTTTGTAATTCTCATATATGAAACCCACCCATTTCTTTTCTTCTTCGTGGGGAACAAGAGAACTATCAATTAGTTTATACCCATAAGGTGGGGGACCTCCTTTCCAAAACCCCTGTTTTATTCTATGAATTCTTCCCAATCTGAATCTTTCAGTTCTTAATTTATTATCATATTGAGAAATCTCACTCATTATCCCCAGCATTAAGTTTGTCTGTGGGTCAGAAAGAATCTGTTTTCCTGTTGGGGTATGTAATGTGATTTCATTCTTGATGAGTTTGAAACGAATCATTCCCCAAGTATTCATATTTCTTGAGAGTCTGTCTGTGTTCCAAACATAAAGATGTTTTACATCTCCATCATCAATTCCCTTTAATAAATTAACTAAAACAGGTCTATTACCTAAATCATCTTTTGAAGAACTTTGACCTCCTTCATTCCATGTCTTATGTTTCATCCCCAACTTCTTGGATCTTTCAATACCAAGTTCTAATTGAGTTTCAAGTGAAGTTCCTTCCTCCTCCTGCGAAACTGAACTGACTCTGGTATAGATGTGTAATGTTTCTTTCATATAAACATTCTAAACAAATTACCCTTCTAATGTAAACAGAGTATATTTGGTAAGGTCACACCCGACATAAAAAAACCCATATGACTTTTCACAGTTCATATAGGGGTCTTCAACTATCTATGAATCTCATTTTTACTGTTTATTCGTTTATTGATAAACCGATAAACCATGCTTATATCAGTTATGGGTCGTGTCTAATAGATTAGGCAATTACACTGAAACCCGACCTCCAAATAATATGTTGACGCATTATCATATTAGTAATACGTTTAAATCGTAGTTTTTATTTATATCTGCCAAATATATAACCCTTCTAACTACAGAATAGGATTCTTTAGTGTTGTCATGTTGTAGTAATTTTACCCTCGATAGTGTGTGGTGGATGCTCTTCCCCCACACACTGTCAATCCAACTATCTCGACCCACTTCAACTAATCACAAAGAATAAGGTTTGGTTCAGTTCTCTATCCTTTAACACTCCGAATTATATCTATTTTTGTAGTCCTTGATAAAGAAACATAAATCATCACTCACAACAATCTATCAGGGAGGAAAGACTACTATTTCAGTGAAATCTTTATCACCCTCATAAGGCAAATAATAATCAGTCAACTCATTCCATAAATTAACCAACTCACTTCTACTCACATTATCACCAACACCCAAATGTGAACGCATAACCTCATAATCAGGAATTTTTCTTTTTGGAGATTGCCTATATTCATCAACTGTGGATGCCTTTATCTTATCTATTCCAACCTGAGTTATTCTATAACCAACACTGCCTACGGCAGATACCGGTTCACGAGAGTATTCCACCCAACCCTCCTTTATAAGAAAACGAAAACAGTTACTAACAGACATGATATTAACACCGAGTTTCTCCATAATCTCACTTCTATCCGTGACCCCAGAATTGATAAGAATAAGAACATCTAACCTAATCGACATAAAAATGATCCTTACATAAACTATTAGTTAAGAGCATCTTTGAATGACTTACCTGCTTTAAACGACGGAGTATTAGACTCGGCAATTGTTATTGTTTCACCCGTTGATGGGTTACGACCTTCTCGTTGAGGTCTATACTTAGATGAAAACGTTCCGAATCCAAGAATAGTTACTTTATCATCCTGAATAAGTGCCTCAGTGATAACCTTAATAAAGGCATCAAAAGTTTCGTTAGTATCTTTGAATGTTGCACCTGTTTCATCAGACATTGCCTCAATCATTTCTTTCTTTGTCATCTCACTCGTCCTTATCCAAATTATAGGGGATTTATACAAAAACAGAGTATGCCCCGTATAAACCAAGGTCAGTTGTGAGTTACCTTGGTTCTCTAAAATCCATTCTCTATCAAAACCAATCCCTCGATTACGAGAGGTACCACAACACTATATCAAAACATCAAACATCAAACATCAAACATCAAAAAACAGAATGTCTTAACAGAGCAGAGCAGACATAAAAGAACCCATATGACTGTTCATAGTTCATATGGGTTTTTGTGATATTTGATAACTGAATATTAGAAAGACTTGAACATCACCCCCAATACTCTCAAGGGAAAAACAAATTCACTCTTACGTCAATAACTGAACAAAGTTACCCTTACCTTCATACGGTAAATCATAGTCCGTTACCTCCAACCAAAGTGAAATCAATTCACCTTCAGTCAAGTTATCTGGTGGACTTAGAATATCCTTGATTGCTTGATAATCTGGGATTAATTTCGTTTTTGCTTTGTTTTTCATAATTTCTTACCATAGAACTTACACAATAAAACATAAGATACAAATAACAGATCTATTGAATTATCGTGAAAACAAATAAAGAACTTCTTTTAGAAAAAAGATTTTAATAATTGAGAAAAAAAGAGGGGAAATAGAATAAAAAGTTGTAACGTTAATGCAAGAAATGTAGTGACTATAACTCTCATTAAATAACCTGTGCGAACTACGTCACTAGTCATAATCTGTATTAGTTCCGATTTAATCTGACACTTCAGCTTGAACTGAAGAGAGTTACCCGTTTTGATAAAGGTGTCGAATCTTTAATCAAAACATACAAGAGGTAACTCTCAATGATTCATACTAACAATCC
>Ga0233435_1002517_pt1 | contig 15253 bp, 15 predicted proteins | sample SI_122_August201_3_FD_182735 | JGI IMG/M metagenome (GOLD analysis project Ga0233435, IMG submission 182735) | Seawater microbial communities from Saanich Inlet, British Columbia, Canada - SI_122_August2016_135_MG | ecosystem: Environmental > Aquatic > Marine > Inlet | place: Canada: British... | reverse complement strand
AGAATCTTCTTACATCACAGGTTCCGTATTAGAGGTAACCGGGGGACTATAAAATGGACTTTCTTCAATATATTCCCCACCGTCCTCCTTTCCTGTTTGTCGACCGAGTGCTTGAAGAAAGTGACGATACCATTAGGACGGAAAAAAAGATCGACCCGAAAGAACCATTTTTTGAGGGACATTATCCTGGAAGACCGATCATGCCGGGAGTGTTGATCTTTGAATCCATTTTTCAGGCCGGTGCGATCATGATGGGGAAACGTATTGCTAACGAAGGCAAAATTCCGGTTCTCACACGGGTCAATAATATTAAACTCAAGCATGCTGTTCATCCAGGAGACACGATGCAGATCGAGGTGAAGCTTAAAGACCTGGTCAGCACCGCCGCGTACATGACGGGCAAAGCCACTGTCAACGGTAAAACCGCAGTCACCCTGGAATTCTCTGCAATGCTGGTTGAGGAAACAAAATAAATGAGTTTTCTCGACCTTGAAAATAAAAGCTTCTTGGTAACCGGAGTGGCAAACAGGAAAAGTGTTGCCTGGCATATCGCGAAAACGCTGGAAGAAGAAGGCGCAAAGATCATATATAGCGTCCGTTCCGAAGATCGCAAAAAGTCACTGGAAAAGCTTCTGGCAGGTAAAACGGTTTTTGTCTGCGATGTGGAAAAACAGGAAGATATTGAGCGGTTAAAGAGCCAGGTAGCGCAACACAGTAAGACCCTGCACGGACTCGTTCACTCCATAGCCTTTGCAAACTATTCCGAGGGCTGGAAACCCTTTCATGAAACGCCGAGAAAGGATTTTCTTCAGTCCATCGATATCAGTTGTTATTCCCTGATCAGTCTCGCCAACGCTTTTAAGGATTCCTTCGATCAACAGGCATCAGTTGTTACGGTATCGATTTCCACCACACGGATGGCAGCGGAAAATTATGGATACATGGCTCCGGCGAAGGCGGCGCTCGACTCCACTCTCTGTTTCCTGGCAAAGTCGTTCAGCGCATTTTCACAAGTCCGGTTCAACTCCATCAATCCCGGACTGCTCAAGACATCGGCCTCAGCGGGAATACCCGGCTACATCGACTCCTACCTGCATGCCGAAAAAGCCACGTTGAGGAAAAAAGCCCTGACCACTCAGGAGGCGGCGAATGCGGCGGTATTTTTATTGAGCCAACGCGCAAGCGGCATCAACGCCCAGGGTCTGGTTCTTGATGCTGGAATGTCCATCAACTATTTTGATCAGGAGTTGACCTAGGCATGGCCAGCGCTACGCTGGCTGGTTACAAGCTGAGTTTATTTTTCAGGAGAGTGGCGCAAGCATGGTGGTTATTTTCGCGAAGTGATTCCATCAATTCCAGCAGGCTTTCGCGGGTCGAAGGTTCCTTGATATCCAAATTATAGGTTTTAATGATTTCTTCAATGCTTCCTATGTAATAAGTAAGCAGTTTTTTATCTCCACGGTTAATAAACTCGCTGGTTTTGGCTTGCACCAGACCAATCCCTTTGCTTTGGCTGAGTTTTTTGACGGGTTCGATGACTCTTCCCGACCCAGAAAATTCTTCACTGCCTTCCGCCAGTTCAAAGGACTGGCTCAACTTTCGGTTGATCTCATCGAGCAGAAATAGTTCCTTGGCTTTTTTAAGGGGGGTCAGGGCTTTCATATAATTTTCCATAGCCTTTTGCTTTTCCTGCATATCGGTATAAGTGTCACCCATCTGCACCCGCAACAGCCCTTCATACCTGTTATCGCGGTACTTTTCAGCCAGTTCGAGTCCTTCTCTAAGCAGACTTAAGGCTTGCTCCACATCTTCCGACTGCGTATAAATTTTTCCATACCGCAAAAGAATTCCCAGCTCTTCTTTTCTTTTCCCCAAACCACGGGCCAATAAAAGACTGGCCTCCATATAATCCTCTGCCTTGGAGAAATTTTTGACTTCACCCAGATAAAATCCGAGGTGCGTGATAAGGGTTCCCATACAGGGTCCGTTCCTTACTTCTTTTGCTTTCTTTTTTCCTTCTTTCATTGTCTGGATAGCTTTATCGAATTCACCTTTTTTCTCATAAGCCAGGCCCAACCTCAGCAAACTGAGTTCCTCGTCCACCTCAATTTTGTTTTCCTGGCACAGCTTTCTTTTTTTCAAAAGTATATCGATGGCTTCCTCGGTTTTGTCTTTGGCCAGATACAATCTTGCCATTTCGTTAAGGATTTTCCCTTCGGTTTGGGCATCTTCCAGGCTAGAGGCCAGTTGGTGTGCTTGTTCTAAATATTCCTCTGCCTCCGCATATTTTTTTTGGGAATTATGAAACACGCCCAAGTTTAAAAGGTGTAAAACTTCGATATTTTTTTGACTCAGCCTTTGTGAAACTTTCAGTCCCGTTTCCAGAAAACTCCGGCAATCTTTAGGGAAGTAGCGCAAAGGAAGCAGCTCGGCTCCTGCGATCATATAAGAGTTGAACAGCTCCGCAGCTTTTTTCCCTTCCACGCTGTTTTTACTCACCCGGTTCAGGCCTGCTTGAATGTTAGCCCATTCCCGGTGAAACAATTGAAACCCTTCGCTGGCTTTTTGGCCACCCTTTAATATGTCTTCGCGAGCTGCATTGAGAACAGGAAGATAATAAGTCGCATGTCTCAGTTTTGCTTCTCTGGCGATCGCTTCGGGGAGATAATTTTTAAGCTGGTTTCTCACCCAGTCGTGCAGGATGTAGCGCTTGGTGACGAGATTGATTTTGACCAGCCCGAATTGAGTGAGTGATTTTAAACAATTCCCGTTTTCTTCACAAACCTGGGAAGAAGCTGCCGCATCGAAAGAAGCGGGAAAAACCGCCAACTGGCTGAAAACCACTTGTTCTTTATCTTTTAAAGAATTATAAATCGCCTTGAACGCGGCGAGCAGTGATTCTTCATCATCATCAACCTTTTCCAGAAAAGAATTACTCCGGTATTTGCGGAACAGGTCGACAAAATCTTCTGGATGCACTTTCATTTTTGAGGACAGGAATTGGCCGCACATTTCAAGGACCAGAGGGAGACATCGGCATAATTTAGCGATTTCCCTGGCCCGTGGTTTTAGTCTGAGCGAGCAATGGATCAAAAATTCCTGGGCAGATTCAACATCCAGTGGCTCTACCTCAACGCAATAAGCCGCATTTAGATCTAGTTTTTTCCTAGCTGTAACGATCAACAGCCAGGAACTGGATGCAGCGGGTTTTAGTTCTTTAACCTGATTGGCTGAAGCCACGTTATCCAGAACGAGAACACCCTGATGTCTGGTCATCACAAGCCGGTATAGCTTTTTGAGCTGGGTTATATTTTCAGGGATACGCATCGTTGGCCGAAATGAGAGAATAATTTGTACCATGGCATCCCTGGTAGAAAGCGCATTCTCCTTTTCCCCACTAAAATCCAGATATAATTTAATATTCTGGAAATTGTATTTGTATTTTCTTACTACCTCCAGCGCCAAAGCCGTTTTTCCTACACCCGATCTGCCATACAACGCAATAAACGTACTTCCTTTATGGATGGCGTTGAACAATTCGATGAGGACTTTATCGCGGCCAAATAAAATTTTTGAGTCATTGGGAATGGGTGCCTGACACAACTTCTCTTTCAGCTCGGTTTTTGCCTTTTCCGTCTTCAAAACCCATTGGGCAAGTTTTTCTGGAGTTTCCCCCTTTTTTTGGATTTGCTCATGTTTGTCTGCAGAATTTGGGTCGATTTTTTCTGTCTGGGCCGACTCTTCGGGTTTTGTCGGAATGAGTTTGGTGGCTAAAAAAATGACCACTCCGAGCACAATAGTTAACACTCCGTAAGTCATGACGGAATCCCCCGAACTAACAAAGTCTTTCCAGCCAACTCAGATGAACCCAAAACAACAGGAACAACTCTAATAAAATTAGTAGGTTGGATGATACGACCTGGTATCGGCGTCAGAAAACTCATGAGAAATCACACTTTGTTGGGAAAAAAATTATCAGTCGCTTTATAAAAAAGCAATCTCCGTGCCAAACAATAATTTCTGATATACCGGTGGTTACTCAGGCTTGGGGGCTGGGACTATTGTGTACCATGAAATCGGTCGGGGGTCAGTCCAGTTTGCTGATGGCTCCCGATGCATCGATGATAAAAATCTGGTCTGTGAGCATATCGTGGTGGGCGGTGGCCTGCCAGTCTTCCTGGTTACCATCTCCGCTGATACTGATTCCGGGCAGATCGAAGGTGTTGCGCAACATTTCCGAAAGGGATTTCTTAATGCAGTTTTCCTGCGATCCCCGGTCACCCCAGAGTTGCTGGCATGCGTAGTGAAACCTCGTCAAACTGGTGTGGACCATCTCATTGAGAGACTGGTCGCGCATACTCATGTCGGCTGGGCCTCGCCATAAATTTATGGCAATAAGCCCGCCCATGAAAATTGCAATGCCGATCAAGTTATTTTTAAATTTTTCGCTCAATGTTCCAGTGCTTCTATTTTTCTTCCCAAACTTCTTTAATCATGGAATAGGTTCGATGGGTCAGGTGACAATTTTTACACCCTGTTTTCCCGACCAATCCTACATTTTTCCAGAAATTACCGGGGTTCGGTTTTTCAGCGTTGAGTTCTTTTGCCAGACCTTTGAAGGCTTTGTTGGCATCGCCTCCTACATAGAATCGCTTAACATCATCGGTAGTGTGGCATTTAGAACAGGTAGATTTCAATTCCATAAATTCAGATTTAAAAGCCTTTAAGGCCTTAGCGGCCTTCCCATATTGGCCTTCGACAAAACTCACCCGCATCGCCTTAAAGGAACCTGAAATCTGTTTCATAAATTTATGAAACTCGACTTCTTTTTCACTGGAAGGATCGATGACTTTAATTTTATGAAAACTGGGCCAATGATATTTAGTCCATACGGCGACTTGTTGTTCGGCGTGACATTTACCGCAGGTTTTGCCGAGTCCACCAGAAGCTTTACCGGTTTTCGCCATGTCATGCGTTTTAGCAGCTGCAGCAAAAGCCTCAGCGGCCTTGATGTCAAAATATTCCTCCCATTCTGGAACCATTTCAGAGGTCTTTTTATACTCTTCCACCAATTTGTCGGCATGTTTATCGACGTTTTCGAAATCCTTCTCCTTCAGGTTGATAAACACTCCGCCAAAATGGTTGCTCAATTTGTGCATCTGTTGAGTCCACTTAGGCTGTTTACTCTGAGGAGGATAAAATTGATCCAGAGATTTTGGGGGTTCTTTAATAACAAAATCTTTGGCTTGAGCCGGAAGGATGGTGATGAAGGTGATAGCAATAAACAATGATAAGATTCGAGCAGAATACATGGATATCTCCTTTAATAACTAAATGAGAAAGTTTTATCTAAATTTTAATGAAACAGAATAGAGCAATCAAATTATATTCTGATTAGCGTTGAATCGTTTTCTCCCAAATCAGCTCTTTTTCTTTAGACCAGGCAGGTTGATATTTTAAAGCAAGACTGGCTTGAGAAGCAGGTTCAAAAAGTCTGTACTGAAAGTTAACTTTTTTATTAAAAGGCAGAGCGGTTTCCTGCTGGGGAGCGAGGACTTCTTTTGCGCGATCTACTTCTTCTCCTGCATCGTTAAAAAATATGATGTAAAGATAAAGCCTGGGGTCCCCGTTATCTGCGGTGGGTACTGAATGCGGAACGGTTTGGTTCACAAGGCTTAACTTAAAAAAACTTTCTTGAAATGAAGCTTCCACAGAAATATCCTTTTCGCTGATTTCTCCGTGTAAGAAGCGATGATTGCCCACGCCCCTTTTTTTATGCAATAGGCTTAGACCCAACTTCTGGGTCAGGCGTGCACGGGTCCGAGGCATGTGACAATCCTGACAAGTATCTTCCTCTTTCGTTGCCTGCCATTCTTTAAATGTCTTCTGATGGCAGGAACCACAAAAACTGGAACGCACATAATCGGGATTGCGGTAAGTGGGATGAGGTGGAGAAACCAAATCATAGGGCCCGTGCATTTTATTGTCGATGAAATGGCAGGAAACACAATAGATTCCCTCATCGCGTCGGTCCAGTCTGGGTGTGGGTTTTTCTCCTCTTACTGATTCCGGAACATGGCAGGCCAGACATTTTTCTTTAGTACGGTTTTCGGAAGCCTCGATATAAGTTTTGCTGGTCCAAGAGATGGAGTGTCGGCTTTCTTTCCAGGAATCGTAAATGGCTTTGTGGCAATCGGCACACCGCTTGGCTTCGGGTCTTTCCAAAAGATCAGGTTCCCGAGCCAGCTCAAGAATCGATTCGGGTATCCATTCAAATTTTTCGTTAATGAGAAAATAAGCGATAGCGATTCCGGAAATCGCAAAACAGCCGATAGCGGTGAGAAGGTTTAGTAGTCGGGTTGAAAGTTTCATTAATGGAGGGAGGCTGGACTCTAGTAGTTGAAGGCGAGAAAATGTTTGCTAGCCCGCGAGGGTTATGGCCAATTGTCCCTGCGGCCAGCAGCTGGCTAGAATTGTTTGAGGAAGCGCAGATCGTTTTCGAAGAACAGGCGGATGTCGTTGATGCCGTATTTCAGCATGGAGATACGTTCGATGCCGAGTCCAAACGCGAACCCGGTCCATTTTTCTGCATCGTAATTAACGAATTTGAATACTGCTGGGTCGACCATGCCTGCCCCAAGAATTTCTACCCAGCCTGTTTGCGAACAAACACGACACCCTTTTCCGCTACAAATCACGCACTGAATATCGACTTCCGCACTGGGGCAGGTGAAGGGAAAGAAGCTGGGACGGAACCGGACTTTTGTTTTTTTGCCAAACACTTCCTGGAGAAAAATACTCATGATGCCTTTGAGATGGCTGAAGGAAACATTTTCATCTACCATGAGCCCTTCGATTTGATGAAACATGGGAGTGTGTGAGACATCTGAATCGCAACGATAAACTTTTCCCGGAGCGATAATGCGTAATGGCGGTTTGCGATCTTCCATCACATGAATCTGTACCGGTGAAGTATGGGTCCGCAAAACTGCTTCCCCGTCCACATAAAAAGTATCCTGCATATCCCGTGCAGGGTGGTCCTTGGGAATGTTCAAGGCCTCAAAATTATAATAGTCTGTTTCAATTTCAGGACCCTCTTCCACTTGGAATCCCAACCCTAGAAAAATGGATTTGATTTCCTCCATCACCTGGGTGACAGGGTGCAGGGTTCCGGGAATTTCCCTTCTGCCCGGCAAAGTGGTGTCAAACGTTGCGCCTGTTGAAGGTCGGCCTTTTGAGGGTTTGCCCAGCTCTTCTTCCTTATCCTTGAGCTGGTTTTCAACATGCTGCTTAAAATCGTTGATGAGTTTGCCCTGTTGCCGTTTCTCCTCCGGACTGGCCTGGCGCAGTTCTTTCATCAGGGCCTGGACACAGCCTTTTTTGCCGAGGAAATCTATACGAATTTGTTTGAGAGGTTCTGCGGCAGAGGTAGAACAGATGCGGGAGTCGAAATCCTGCCGGTGCTTTTGGATGGTTTCAATCATTTTTCAGCAAGGAGCCCCTGCTCGTCGCAGGGGAAATTGGGCAAAAAATTTTTAAGCCGAGAAAAACGGTTGCCCACCAGAGGAAGTGCGTATTCGCTGGCCCCGCGCCTAGCCGAGTTGGGCGCGTGCGGTCTCGGTCAGGGTTTTGAAGGAGTCTGCATTGTGGATCGCCATCTCAGAGAGAACCTTGCGGTCGAGCTCAATAGAGGCTTTTTTCAGACCGTACATGAACTGGCTGTAGTTCATGCCTTCGGCTCGGACTGCGGCGTTGATCCGGGCAATCCAGAGTCGCCGAAACTCGCGCTTGCGGTTTTTCCGATCACGATAGGCATAGCACAAACCATGCTCAACAGCTTCCCGTGCTTTGCGGAAACAGGTGCTCCGCACACTGCGGTAGCCTTTGGCTAGCTTTAAAACTTTTTTACGTCGTTTTCGGGCAACTGTCCCGCTTACTGCTCGTGGCATTTTGAAATTCTCCTTCTAACCCACCTACTGTGGGAGGCAAACCAATTAACGCTCGCCCAATTAAAAAATTAAAATTTTGTAAAAGTAACCTGCGGGGTTAAGGGATTAAAGCTTTGATGCGTTTTGCGTCTCCCTTTGCCATTATGCTGGCTTTTCGCAGGTTCCTTTTTCTCTTGGTTGTTTTAGTTGTCAGAATATGGCTGGTAAAAGCACTGTTCCGACGAATTTTTCCGGTACCCGTTCTGCGAAACCTTTTCGCGGCACCACTATTGGTTTTCATTTTTGGCATTGTTCACTCCGTTTCTATTTATTCTGTATCAGGTTCCTTAGCGGGTATCTCTGCCGGTGCTTCTGTCGGCGTTTCTACTGACGCTTCTACGGGCTTGGCAACCGGTGCTGGTGCTTCTGCCGGCGTTTCTACGGGCTTGGCAACCGGCTGTGCTTTAAGCACTCCGCCTTTTTTAGTTTTAGTATTCTTCGGAGCCAGGATCATGACCAGAGTACGCCCTTCCTGCTTGGCCTGCTGCTCAATGACTGCCGTCTCTTCCGTCGCCACAGCAACACGTTCCAGAACCCTCATGCCAAATTCGCGGTGTACGATCTCACGTCCCTTAAAGAAAATCACCACCTTGGCTTTGTCGCCATTTTCCAAAAACCGCTGTACATTCCTCAACTTGAAATCAAAATCGTGCTGATCGGTATTAGGCCGAAACTTGACTTCCTTGACGTGAATGATTTTCTGTTTCTTTTTGGCCTCGTGCGCCTTTTTGCTGGCCTTGTACTTGTGCTTGCCGTAATCCATGATCCGACAAACAGGCGGGTTGGAGTTTGGGGAAACTTCTACAAGATCCATATTTCGGTCGAGGGCCATGCTCAAGGCTTCCTCTGTGGGGATAGTACCCATCGACTCGCCATCATCATCAATCACGGCGACTTCCCGCACCCGAATCATCTTATTAATGCGCTGCTTCTTACTATTATTATTAATTTAAATCCAACCTTTATAAAAAATTTAATTTTCAGATTCAATCAGCCGGGAATCTATGCCGGACTGCAGTTCTTCCAGAAAGGACTCAAAATCGAGGGTCCGGGTTTCTTTGGAACGCCGTTTACGCACAGCCAGAGTTTGAGAATCCACCTCTTTATCCCCTAAAACAACCATATAAGGGATTTTCTGTAATTGGGCCTCACGTATCTTGAACCCAATCTTCTCATTTCGCAAGTCTTTTTCTACCCGAATGCCCAATTCTTCAAGCCGTTGGGCCAATTCATCCGCATAACCCATCTGCTTGTCGGTGATGGGTAAAAGGACGACCTGAACCGGAGCCAGCCACAATGGGAAAGCCCCGGCATAATGCTCGACCAGACAACCAAAAAAACGCTCCAGCGAGCCCATTAAGGCGCGGTGGAGCATGATTGGCTGATGGCGTTGACCATCTTCCTCAATATAGCTTATATCGAAGCGTTCTGGAAGGTTAAAATCGACCTGTACCGTCGAAACCTGCCAATAGCGGCCTATGCTGTCCTTGATTTTGATATCAATTTTAGGCCCGTAAAAGACCCCTTCGCCGGGATCGACCTCAAAATCCAGCTTCTTGTTATTCAAGGCGTTTTCCAATGCCTGGGTGGCGTTTTCCCAGCCCTCGTCCGATCCGACGTATTTATCCGGCTTGGTGCTCAAATAGATTTTGTATTCGAAGAACCCGAACGATTGCAAAACATAAACGATCAACTCGAGAACCTTGGTAATTTCCTCTTCAATCTGGGCAGGACGGCAAAACAAATGTGCGTCATCCTGAGTGAACCCGCGCACACGGAGCAGACCGTGCAGAACTCCCGAGCGTTCATAACGATAAACCGTTCCAAGTTCTGCAAATCGTACCGGCAGGTCGCGGTAGCTCCGCAACTTGTTTTTATAAATCTGAATATGGAACGGACAATTCATTGGCTTCATGACATATTCCTTGCCCTCAATATCCATATTGGAAAACATATTCTCTTTATAGAACTCTGTATGGCCGCTGGTCTTCCACAGGTCGACTTTCGCCGCGTGCGGACTGATGACCATTTCGTAACCGTTTTTGAAATGTTCCTTTTTCCAGAAGTCTTCCATCAGGTGGCGGATGCGCGCGCCTTTCGGATGCCAGAGGATGAGTCCCGGTCCGATTTCATCAGAAACCGAATACAGATCGAGTTCTTTTCCGAGCTTGCGGTGATCGCGCTTTTTGGCTTCTTCCAGCCTTTTGATGTAAACCCTGAGTTCCTTCTCCGTGTTCCAGGCGGTGCCATAAATTCTTTGTAAAACCGGATTGCGTTCGTCACCACGCCAATAAGCCGCAGACGTATGCAGAAGCTTGAAAGCCTTGATCTGCTTGGTCGACTCGACATGCGGACCGCGGCAGAGGTCTGAAAAATCTCCCTGCGAGTAGACCGAAATGGGTTCATCGGAATCGATGGAGTCGATGATCTCGACTTTAAACTTCTCACCCATGTCGCTGAATTTTTTCTTCGCTTCTTCGCGGGGAATTTCACTACGCACAATTTCAAGATCTTGGGCGGAGATTTCTTTCATACGCTTTTCGATTTTTTCCAAATCTTCAGGCACGAAAGCTTTGTCGCGAGAGAAATCGTAATAGAATCCATCATCAATAACCGGACCAATGGTGACCTGGGTTCCGGGGAACAGTTCCTGAACTGCCTGCGCCATCAGATGAGCGCAACTGTGGCGGAGCGTTTCCAAGTCTATCTGGTTTGGGTTATTCGACATTTAGCGATTCCATAAATAAAGGCACCATACGCACCGGCATGATGCCTGCAACTTAGGCCCAAAGGCCTTTTTAAAAATAGGCACGGGCGGCTTCGAACCGCCGACCCCTTGCATGTCAAGCAAGTACTCTACCCCTGAGCTACGCGCCTGAAAAATCAGATGGTGGGTATTCTAAATGTTATCAACCCTTTGGTCAAGCCCGGCGAACCGCCGGAGGCAATAAATTATAACCTCCCCCCTGATAAGGGGGGATTGAGAGGGGTTGCTTGTCACCCTGAGCAAGTCGAAGGATTGGCCCTTTCATTCCCTGCTCCAAGCCTGTAAAATCCGAAGTCGGAATCAGGGTTCATCCTGTGGTCACTTAGGGGCATAAAGGCTGGTGAACAAAAATATGGAACGGATAACAGCAGCAATTGAAGCTGGGGAAACTTTGGAGGTTATATATCATGGCGGTTCCCAGCCAGGAACCCTTCGAGCAATCATTCCTCGTTCCATTCGTGGTGACAAGCTCATTGCTGTCTGCGTTAATTCGCACACCAGTAAAACATTTATAATCGAAAAAATCGAAGTTGTTGAGGAGGGGAGCAAACAGAAGTCCGCCAAACACGACCCGCGAATAACAAGACAAAAATCTCAGTATGAGTCTTTAGATGAACTGCTAAACGAGAACCGAGAGTTCCTCGAAACTCTAGGGTGGCATATTGAGCGAGATACTAAAACATTTCAAATAGCAGATTCGCACGAACAACACTGTGAACATTTATTCCTATACAGTCATTTCAAAAATGGCAAACTTCGCAAATCCCCAGATATAGAACTCAGCTTTGAGGCCCTTACCTGGGATGTTTTTGCCGATTCTGAAACACCCGAGAACATAAGAAAAAGGGTCCGCCCTTGGACTATCAGAGCCCGGAAAAAACAAACTAAAAATTATGGGAATCTGGATAAAGCGGCAGATTTATTTCTCGATTGGGCAGTCACTGGTCCAGCCAAATCATAAATCCCCACCATGACTTTACATTCAGAGTTTGACGATAAATTTAAAAAAGAAACAGTGGCCCGTATTGATAACAGGTGGGCACAGCTAAACCAGTTGACGCAGGACTTTGCTGACCGCTGTATCCGCTATTTATTTATTACCAACGCAGGCGGGGTGGTGACAATCATAACCTATATAGGGTCGGCGGGTATCGATGCGGCAAACGCACACCATAAAAGCGCGCTGATTCTTTTTGTCGCCGGGTTGGTCTATGCCGGTGTTCTAAATGTTCTTCTCCTGCGTTTTTCAGATTCGCTGACCTTGGACTGGAAACGAGATTCGAGGGATTATTATGACGACAAAATCCACTACAGCGATCTATTTGATCGCGATGACGACCGGGCAGAAAAAGGTGAGCAATATTATTATGTGGGGTATTGCGCTTTTGCCTTCTTCATTTTCGGGGCCTGTATAGGTTTGTGGGCGTTTTTCGCCTAAATCTCCACCCCGGCCCATCGAACAAAACCTGATCCTATTGTTCGAGTTTTAGAAAGAGGGGGTTTGGCGGTCGCGTCAGCGTCACCGCCCCATCGGGTCCAGCGTCACGCTGGTTTGGTGTAAATCTCCCCACCTTTTTCTTTGAAGGATTCGGACATTTCGTTCATGCCGGATTCCAAGGCTTGTTTTTCTTCCAGGCCTTTTTGCTCGGCGTAGTCACGTACATCCTGCGTAATCTTCATTGAGCAGAAATGCGGACCGCACATGGAACAGAAATGCGCCACCTTCGCCGAATCTTTCGGCAAGGTCTCATCATGAAAGTGCAGAGCCTTTTCCGGATCAAGGGACAGGTTGAACTGGTCTTCCCAGCGGAACTCGAACCGGGCCTTGCTCAACGCGTCATCGCGAACCCGTGCTCCGGGATGGCCTTTCGCCAGATCCGCCGCGTGCGCCGCGATCTTGTAGGTGATGACGCCTTCCTTCACATCTTCACGGTTGGGCAGTCCGAGATGTTCCTTGGGCGTGACGTAGCAGAGCATGGCGGTGCCGTACCAGCCGATCATCGCCGCACCGATTCCACTGGTGATGTGGTCGTAACCCGGCGCGATGTCGGTGGTCAAAGGCCCTAATGTATAGAAAGGCGCTTCACCGCAAGCCAGCAATTGCCGATCCATATTTTCTTTAATCATATGCATGGGAACATGACCGGGACCTTCGATCATGGTCTGCACTTCATGTTTCCAGGCGATCTTCGTCAACTCACCGAGAGTTTCCAGTTCGGCGAACTGGGCTTCGTCGTTGGCATCGGCAAGGGAACCGGGGCGCAGTCCGTCTCCCAAAGAAAAGGAAACATCGTAGGCTTTCATGATTTCGCAGATTTCCTCGAAGTTGGTATAGAGGAAGTTTTCCTTATGATAAGTGAGGCACCACTTCGCCATGATCGCACCGCCCCGAGAGACAATGCCGGTCATCCGTTTTGCTGTCATCGGTACATAGCGCAGTAACACCCCGGCATGAATGGTGAAATAGTCCACCCCTTGCTCACATTGTTCGATCAGGGTATCGCGATAAATTTCCCAGGTGAGGTCTTCGATCTTGCCATCGACTTTTTCCAATGCCTGGTAGATGGGGACGGTGCCGATGGGTACCGGCGAGTTGCGCAAGATCCATTCGCGGGTGGTGTGAATATTTTTCCCGGTCGAGAGGTCCATTACATTGTCGGCTCCGCAACGTGCCGACCAGACCATCTTCTCGACTTCTTCTTCAATGGAGGAACTGACCGCAGAGTTACCGATATTGGAGTTGATCTTGACGAGAAAGTTTCGCCCGATGATCATTGGCTCCGCTTCCGGGTGGTTGATGTTGGCCGGGATGATGGCCCGGCCCCGGGCCACTTCGTCGCGTACGAACTCCGGGGTAATTTCTGCTTGCAGGTTGGCGCCGAAGGAATTTCCTTTCAGCCGTTGTTCACGTTCGCTGTCTTCGACCCATTGTTTTCTTTTCTGATTTTCACGAATGGCGATGAACTCCATTTCAGGAGTGATGATCCCCTTTTTGGCGTAATGCATTTGCGTGACATTTTGTCCCGGCTTGGCGCGTAGAACCCGCTCGCGGGTTTTGGGGAACCGTTCGGCATTGGCGTTTTCTCCATCGCGGTAGCCGTTGTCTTTAGGCAGGATGGTTCTGCCATCGTAATACTCAACATCCTCCCGTCCCTGTATCCACGGCAGGCGGATGGGATTCAACCCTTCGCGGATATCGACTTTAACTTCCGGGTCGGTGTAAGGACCCGAGGTGTCGTAGACGAGGATGGAGCTTTCATCATTTTCTGCGTGAGCACCATTGCCGTTACCATTACCAGAAACTGTGGTCGAGGGCGACAATGTGATTTCCCGAAAAGGTACCTGGATATCTTTATGCAAGGTTCCGGCGACATAGACTTTTTTAGAGTTCGGGGAAATGGGATCGGTGGATATCACGACCTTTTCATCGGTTGCTCCGTGACGGTTGCCGTTTCCGTTGCCATTGGATTTTGATTGCGTCATAACGAGTTTCCTCCAAAATTCTGCGTATATTCAGATGATTGTTGTTTTATATGAGTCGAGTCCCAAATATCGGAAATCACGGCGACCCCGAAGGCCCCCTGTTCCAGACATTCGGGAACGCGGTGCAGTGTTATGCCCCCTAATGCCAGTACCGGCAGGCGCACCGCCTGGGTGACTTGCTGGAGTAGGTCCAACCCTTGCGGCGGACCGTAATTGGCTTTTGAGGGTGTTTCGTAAATCGGACTGAAAGTGATGAAATCCGCTTCCTGCTTTTCGGCAAGACACGCTCCTTCCAGTGAATGCGTCGAGACCCCGACGATCAAGCCGGGAAAATTATTTTTCACTTCATCGGCTTCTACGCTGGTCTCTGTCAGGTGCACACCATCGGCCCCTGCCATGACAGCAATATCGGCGCGGTCATTGATGAACAGTTTGGCGTTGTAACGCCCGGTTATGGCTTTGACTTCGATCGCCAGCGCCAAAAGGTCTTGCGGGTGCAAATCTTTTTCGCGGATTTGCAGAGCGCGCACGCCGCCCTCAAGCGCTTCCTCCACCGCGCTCAGGAACCGGTCTTTGCCGATACGCTGAAGGTCGGTGATGAGGTAAACACGCAGGAAATCCAGATCCTGTGCTGTCTTAAAAGGAACCGATATCATAAGTCAATCATGCCGTCCAGCGGACTGCTGGCTGAGGCATAAAGTTTTTTCGGGATGCGTCCGGCTTCATAAGCCATCCTGCCGCACTCCACTGCCATTTTCATAGCCAGCGACATTTTGAGCGGGTCTTTGGCACCGGCAATGGCTGTGTTCATTAAGATTCCTGAAACCCCCAGTTCCATGGCGCGGCTGGCATCGGAGGCCGTGCCGACACCGGCATCGATGATGACCGGGATATTAACCGCTTCTAAAATCAATTTGATGTTGTAAGGATTGCGAATGCCAAGACCGGAACCGATCGGTGCCGCCAACGGCATGACGGCGGTACAACCGATGTCTTCCAGTTTTTTGCAGAGGAC